>Ga0210034_1001157_pt1 | contig 24049 bp, 33 predicted proteins | sample CryGeymeta201505_FD_185466 | JGI IMG/M metagenome (GOLD analysis project Ga0210034, IMG submission 185466) | Groundwater microbial communities from Crystal Geyser aquifers in Utah, USA - Crystal Geyser metaG 2015-05 (SPAdes) (version 2) | ecosystem: Environmental > Aquatic > Deep subsurface >... | reverse complement strand
AATAAATTTTGAGTGTAATAAAGATATCCTCCAAAAGAAAAAATTCCAAGAACGACAACAACAACCAAAAGCTCAACTATTGAAAAACCTTTTCTAGACTGTGGCAGTGTCATCTTTACTATTTATCTATCATAGAAAAACCATTGTCAACTCCCAGTTTAACAATTCAAGAAAATGTATTATATTTCATTCTCTACTTAACGCACGCACCGTCAACTACAGTTACAACTCCTTCACGCACCGTTACGCAGGTTGGCAAACCGGTGACTTCGTCAAAAATCGTAATCCCCTGATGGACTGTAGCGGTATTTACTTCGATTGAATCGGCAGACAAAGAACCTACTAGTTGAACAGAACCGTCGGTAGTCATAACAATCTTGCCACCAAATACTTGGATGTTGCCCGCACCATACGCGTCTTGTAAGTTAAGTATTCCACCAGCAACGTTTATGGATGAATTTTCGATTGACAACAGGCCGATGTTTAATGTTCCCGTGATGGTTGTGTCTGACAATGTCGATGCACCCAGTACGGACAATGTTTGATTAACGGTCATTGTGTCAGTAGTAAGGTCTTTGTATTTTGCCGTATCGATTGGCGTGGTGGTTAATGCCAGCGCCTCGTGTGTTGGATCGTACCAACTGAGATTGGTAAATACCATCGTGGTGCACGTCTCACTTATACCTTGTACCTTTTCACTTGTATCTTGCTCCAAATTTGTATCTTGTTTGTTGTCACTTGTTTCTTCGCATCTCACGTCTTCTAACGCTCTCCCCACCACCATCCCGGCAACCGTCGCCTTCATTCCAACCCCCGGCGTTGAACTACTCGTTACATAATCGCCTTTTACAATAACGCCGTTTTGATCGTTAACTTTTACCGGTACGCGACCGATAAGGGCTACGGCCACACCACTTTCTACGTTACTTCCCAACAAAAGTGCGGGTTTTGTGGTGACCACTCCAAGTAGATTTGGATCAGATGCCATTCCAGGTCGAATTACGGTTTGCGCGTTACTGTCTCCAACCGATAAACTCACAATCTCGCCTGAGACTATCCCAGTCTCGGTAGTAGGATAAATTTCTGCTACGTCGGCGGAAGGTGAACTACCTGTTCCATCGTAAAAGAAGTCACCCTCCGCATCTACACTAAATACATTAGAGCCAGTATTTTGAACATTGAATAATAGTGCGTTTGCACTAGGTGACTGCGTATTTGCTGTGAGTCGTGAAGTTGGAGCCGTCGTCCCGATGCCGACGTTGCCGTCGTTTTTAATAAAGAACCGCGTGTTATCAGTTCCGTTAGTATTGGTGCTGATATAAAAATTGTTGTTTGGATGACTTGGTGCTGCCTGCGTTGCAATCGAAGTTAATTTCACCGGATATGCTCCACTGTTGTACGTATCAAGACCAATGGTGACAGCATCACCTATAGCAGTAGCATTTACTCCTGTGCCTCCAGACAACATAAATAGTGTTTGATTTCCTGCAGCATAGTTGTGAACCTGCAATTTGTTTCCCGGCGAAGCCGTCCCGATGCCGACGTTGCGGTTACTATCAATATACAACGCAGGACTTGCTTCCCAAACGTCTGTATTCAAACTAATGGTTCTTCCGGAAATATTAATTGCTTTATACCCTGTTCCACCACTGTAATCATATGCCCAAAGAGTGGGGCCGCCAATATATAATCCGTTTCCTGTCGTTGGTTGTGTAGCGGTTCCTGTATAAATGTTTCCAGTCACATCTAATTTTGCATTCGGTCCCGTCGTCCCGATGCCGACGTTGCCCGCATTTATTGTTAACCCTGTACCAGCTGTATTACTTCCAATTTGAATTGGATACATCAGCGTATCCCCTCCATCATAATTATATATTGTTGTTAAACCTGCTACGTTCGTATTAACGGTAAGCCTTCTGTCCGTTTGTCCCGCCTCTGTCGAATAAACACTAAACGCTCCGCGCGAGATTATGCCTCCATTTACATCCAATTTTCCTTCCGGCGCCGTCGTCCCGATGCCGACGTTGCCGTCTATTGCTAATTTCGCCGTCCCAGGATCGTTATAACCAATGCTTACACCCCCGCTACTATCTGAATTTAATACCAATTTAGAACCATTAAAACTTAATGGCACGTAAGCACTTCCAGCATCATTACCTGCCCACATATCAAGGCCATTTGCACCAACACCTAATGTTCGAAAATTTGCATTTATATTTGTACCAGTATGCACAGTTAACTTAGAAACTGGCCCCGTCGTCCCGATGCCGACGTTGCCCGTGCTTTTGACATACAATCCTTGTCCCGTTAAACCACTTCCGAGCCACGCACTGCTTGTCGTTCGGAAATCTCCCGCTACATCTAGTTTGTACCCCGGCGCCGTCGTCCCGATGCCGACGTTGCCAGAATTCAGAATCGTCATGGCTTCTGTTGCTCCATTATTCCCTACCAAAAAGTGCATATCTGCACCCGTAGCTCCTACGCCTGCCGTGGTTTGGAGAAAAAGATCAGAGGTAGCAGTTGAGCCACCAATTATCTTATTGCTAGTCATTAAGAGATTGCCCGTCATTACCCCACCAGCTAAAGGTAGATAAGTGGCGGGAACGGTTGTTCCAATAAAAGTATCTATTTGGGCGTGAGTATTTGTGCCAATATCAGATAGTGCGGTATGGCTTGCACCATCCTTCAAAAACTTTTGTTTCCCTGCCGCTGTTCCAACATAAAAATCGTAAGTATCGGTAGTAAACGCTGGCTCGCCTTCGTTAAAGGTTGCTCCTGCTACAGCTGCATCGAGTCCACGCTTTATCCGTATAGGAACGCTAATTGGACTTGCGCCACTGCCACCCATCTAAAACGACCCCCCATCTATCCCCGTATAGAGGCTTAAAAAGGTTGCATAGATTTCATAACCGTCAATGTTTACGTGACCATAGGTGTTGTCTATCGGATCAGCTTCAACCGTGTTGGTTAAATCCTTTTTTATGTAGCGAGCGTCAAGATACGCCTCACTTTTAGGTGGTATTCCCCCAAATGGTAGTATTGGCATTAAACAGCTCCTATCCAGCACACACCGTTGCCAGTGGCGCCATACACATAAAGTTTATTCACATTATTTATACCTACAGAAGTAGCTTGTCCTGCCTGTAACTCAAATCCGGTTGTATTATTAACCGTACTTCCACCAATAAACACCGTTGCTGTATTAGCCGATAACGCCTGTACGATCAATCCATTCTTTAGTTCTAGGCTAGTGGTAGATAACTGCACCGCACTGCCTGTAGAGGCAGACGTTTGCCCGTAGATAGGTACTTTCCCTATACTTACTGATTCAATTAGTGGTCGTGTTCGGTCTGGTATAAGCATTTCTACCTTTCGTAAGCTCTCTGTGCCTTAAATATCTTAGCTGCCTCCATATCAAGTGATACCCACTGATACAACCTCGCTAGGCGTGATTCGCCCAAATGTGGAGATCCTAGCCGTCTTTCTACCGCCCCAATCTTTGCGAGAGCGTCCGTATCGTCCTCTGCCCCGTTTTCCCTAGCCCATTGGTATATAAACCCCATTCGCTCGTTTTCTTCTGTTGTAGGCCTTTCAATCTCCATGTAATCGCGAATAGCACCTAACTCTACCTCACTATTAAGTATATCGCTAAATACAGGCTGTGGGCCCTTGTCTGCACTATCAAGCATCACCGTTTCCGGTTGTACTTCTGGTTCGGCTAGTATTTCATCGTATACGCTCATGTTACGCATTTCGCCATTCTGTCGGGACATTGTTGATGTTACTCGACCTAGCTCGTATCTGTGTAGCTACTATTTGTGGCCTATTACCACTTCCTGATATTTCTTGCTGTACTGCAACCACGTTAAACGCATCGGGAGCCAGGAACGTGTATTTCCTGACCGTTGTGCTGTTGGTATCGCTGCCTGTTGACGGGTTGTACCCATATCGTGGAGCATATCCATATCTTGACGAACCATACCCTGCGAGCGTATAGGGTGCTGTAACCGATACTGTGGCAGCCAAAACGCTATTTCCACTGACCCCCGACGTGTTGTAGCTAATAGATACTGTACCTGATGTGAAATTGCGTAACTCCTGCCACGCATCTACAATTGTCTTCAGTGTAAACCGTTGACCAAAATCTTCTAGTTTTGTCGTCCTTCTCCACGTAAAGTTTGTGCCTTCGTCGTTGATATATCCATCGGATAATTCAATAACTCCACCACCTGACTTGCCTATCAGAGCGTGGTATTTATTCTCACTATCTTGTGATACCGTACCCGACCATGCATCTGTTAGTGTCCATGGTCCAAAGAACGCCGCTGACTCCATGTCGTAGACCAAACACGTCCAGCTCGTAGCCGATATGGGTAAGAACCAGTGATACCTTTTGTCAGAGTACAACGCCCACATCTGGTCTACCCGAGCCATGTTAACCTGATCTATAACAGACTGCACTGCCGCCGATATTGGCTGGAACCGTAAAGAACCACTTAAGATATTGGGTTCGTAGTCTAGTTTAGCCAGGGCAAGGCCTCGCCCTGCGATATTAGCTACAAACATTACACTGTTCTCTACCACCTGTGCTGTACCTGCCGCTGCACATCCAATACCATCTATGATTTTGGTTACTACGGGTTCTGCTATACCTAAAGAACTGTTCCAACTTAATGACATTTGGTGAACGCTATTACCCTTAAACACTATTAGTTTACCTTCTTTTTGTGACAACGCCGTTACACCAAACCTGTCTTTAGAGTTAGGGTCTATATCATAATACCCCCCGCCTTTTGATGCACTGAAATCATCAACGTACTGGCCAACACCAGACCACTGAAACCGAGACGTGCTTTCATCAAGATTGGCAACAACCGTTTTACCCTCCCATGAAATTATGTGCTTGGCTTTCGGACCCGATGTTGAGTTACTTGTTTGGGGGAATAAGAGAAGTGATGTTGTTTCTATGGTTCCATCATCTATCCAGCTAGTTGAACTACTCTCAACGGATGTAATAAAAGACTCCCCACCGGTCTCACGCCCGAAGATGTTATACCCCGTTAGTGCTCCACTGGCGGCTGATGGTGCTGTCCAGTTAAGGGTGATGAAGTTGGTAGCTGTTGGTAGCTCTTGAACATTCGCGATCTGAACAGCTGTAGTTGCTAGAGTCTCGCCAACTCGACCTTTAGCAGAGACCCTATAACTGTGGGTAAATATCCCCGACGTACCACTAGATTTTGTTACCAGTAAGTTAGTGGGTGAAGCAATACCAGCGTAGGTAATAAGGTTAGTACCATCATACTTAACATAAGGGCTTATTCCATCAACCACAAACATATTCCCGCCTAGTTGTGCCGATTGGTGACGCACTCCGCTAGCAAACGATGCACCCGTTATCTGGGCATAACTAGTCCCTGATTTTTTGACCAATATTCCCCTGTCAGTAATAGCAAGTAGTTCTGCTGTACTTGTCGTATGGTTGTAGTAGTCCGTTAGGTGACGAACTTTATTTGTGTAATCAGCGTCAAAGTATTTACCTGTACCTGGTCGTGCCTGTAAAATCCCCTCTCCTACACGTCTAAGATTGGTTAACTCCCTCGCCTCATCATCTGCCAACTCACTATCAAGCAATAAAGTATTTAACCCTTTCTTTTGTGAATCATAACCTACAACCTTATCTTGAGGCCATCTAACCTGTCTTGATTGGCGTTGTCTTAGTGTAGCCATTAGTTTTAATCATCGCCTAGTCTAAATCCTTTATATTCCGACTGCGTTCGTATTGTTTTGTTTTTCTGCAAATCCGACGTATTCTCATCACCAACCATGCGAGCCAGTAACAGATCAGCCTGATCCTTAAACTCGGTATAGTCCGCATCCTGTCGTGCTAGTTTAGCGTAATGGGTAACACGCATCACTAGAAATTCAGGTGTGGGGATAGGCGATGTGCTCGTAAGTGTCGAGAGTGCTGTCGCTTTTGAATGATAAGGAACCGCAATTGAGGCGGGTGATGTGAGGGCTTGCGTTGTCATATAAATACCTACATCCTGGTTTCCACCCCACGTTACATAATCGCCTGACGTGATAGTTGCTTCCCGTGGGTCTCTCTCCTCCACCTTGGCGCTATTAATCGTTATGAAACCCGCAAACCGCTTGAAATCATCAGGTAAAGCAACAGATGTACCAGAGACCGCCATCGTAGTATGAAATGTCTTGATTAGTACCTGCGGCTCGTAGGCGGTACACCACTCCTGATTAGCAGTCTCAAGGAAGTCCGACCATTGGAGTAACAAATCCCCCGTAGGAACCTCCGAGGTGTTGTTTACGTGTGAGCTAACCCTTTGTAGTATTGTTGACTTGTTCATGCTATAAAAAAACCGCCCCTGTAGAGCGGTCATAAAGTTCTTTCATTAACCTGTTTCTATTATACCCTATCGAGATAAGGCAGTTCCGGCCACTGCCCCAGTGTCATCAACTCCCGTTTCCTTTCGTCGTATAGGCTTCTTCCTGATTTACCCAACTTGAATAAGACATGTTTCTCGTTCCATGCGTTCTCGCCACCAAAATCCTCCCTACCGTGTCGTAATGTGTAGCTCTCATTCGTTTGGTCAAGAAAAAACTTGATGCCCATGTCGTTTAGCCGCTCACAGAACTGTAACTGATCGCCTCCGACGCCTAGAAAGTCTAATTGCTCGTCAAAACCGCCCACATTTTTAGCCATCCATAGAGGAAATGCACAAAAATTGAATTCCGCATCATTCCACTGGCTCTCATAAAAGCTACCGTACTTGTTGGTCTTGCGTGGGTCGCTCCATATCTTAACCTCTGGTTTGCCATACTCACCTAAACGGGCGTACTGATCTCCTACTCCTGATACAACACTATCAAACTCCGTTACGTTGGCTACAAACTTAGCTAAAGCGTCTTTATCAGCCCACACAAAGTCCTGCCAACTCACCACAATGTCCCCGCTACAAGCCTTAAAAAGGGCATTGTAGGCACGATTTAGACTCCACAATCCACCCTCAAAATCGTCCTTAATCCACGTATCGCAACCCTTATACTCGAAAGGACTGCATACAATCCACGTAAAATCACGAAACGTCTGTTTATCTAGCGCGTCTTTGACAATATCAAGCCCTTTTTCCCTAATCGTCGGACAAATTACTGACACCTTAGACACTTAGCCCCCACTTCTGCATGAATCGCTCTTTATTCTTAGTTATGTACTCCTGTTCTTTGCCAATTGCCTTTATGGTAGTACCACCCTCGTGTTTAACGACCACAGAAGGTATACATTCACACATAATCCCCGCATCATCTAACCTACGCTTGTAGTCTACGTCTTCCATGTACCCGCCCTCAAAAACCTCATCATATAGCCCAACTTTGTCGATGACTGAGCGTGGGATACATACAAAAGAGCCGTGGAAATCCTGGGTTAGTTCGTTTATACGTGGGGAGGTTACGTGATCGCTTACTAATTCGGTCAAATCGCCTGCTTCAACCACCAAGTCGTTGTTTACAATACAAATATGGTCGCCTTTAGCTAGATTGATACCCATATTTACCGCCCTAGCGTATCCAATCCCCTGATTTACTACTAATATTAGCTCATCGTGGCCTTTTAGGCTGTCAACGCACCGTTTTAGCGTCTCGTCAATAGCTTTATCGTAAGGAAAATGGGGTATAACTACGCTAATCATAGGGTACAAACCTTTCTTTTATCTCTTTGGGTAGAGTGATCTCGCGAAGAGTAGGCCATACGGTTGGTACGGTTGGATGTACGTTGGTACTCTCTAGCCTACAAGGTAGAAATGTATTCTCATACCATCCCTCGATCACCTCAGAAGCGTGCGAGAAGTTGCCTAACTTACGTTTAATAAATGCCGGGTCTTTTGCGTAACTAAAATGGTAGATACCGCCCACATCTTCTGGTATGAGCACCTTAAACCCCGACGTTTCACGTCTGCGCTCCGTTACCCTATCTGTCCTAATGGCTACTAACCCGTCCTGTCTCGTACCGTATAGCTTGTTAGTAGCCCACGTAGGTTGTCTGAATAGGTTAATGAACTCTTTGGTGAACGCCTCACACTGTGCGCCACTCTCTACCGTCTCTTGAATGAACTGCATCGCCCCCTCTAAAGACTTATGTTCCCACCACTCGTCAGCATCAACTATAAGCGCCCACTTAATACCTTTGGTCCGCAAGTAGTCTATCGCCGCATTACGCATAACCACCTGATCGTGTGAGTCTACGTGTAGGATAGTTGCGCCCTTAGACCTAGCGATCTCCTCACTCTTACCACCGTCATATTCATTTCCCATATAACTAGCAGTACCAAACACAACCACAACTAACGGCTTCTCGCGCATGAGGGTATAAGCCCCAAATAGAGACTCATCGTCGTTGTGTGGTGAGAGGAACAGTTTTAACATACGCTTTCTATCGCCTCCCTTAGTTTATCAGCATAATATCGTTCACTAAACACAGGGCAGTTGAGATAGTATCGGTTTAACGGGTTGTCATCCTCAATCTCTACAGGAATCCCACACGCCCTAGCTTCTAGAATAACCCTACCGCCTCCACCCTCTACACTCGCTGGCATATATACGAGTTTACTAGCGTTGTACCATTCAGCTAGATTGCACGGTTGCATCATGGGAATATAACCAACACCATCAGTAGCTAGTCTGTGGATAATCTCCATACTCTCATCCTCATTATTGTGCTGATACTCACCTATGACTAATTTAACAGCCCCACCTAATCCGGTCATACGCTCCCATCGTTTCCAGTACGCTAACGCACCAACGCCGAGCACATCTATCGTTTTAGTTGGTTTTGGCATCTTTCTAAATATCCTGGTATTAACCCCAAACGCATGGATAGCGTTCTGGTGTTTAATCTGTTTACCTAACGAACCAACCTCATAACAAACAGCATCATAGAAGCTGTAGTCCTCCTGCATCTCACTAGAACCACCATAGCAAAGAATACATGGTGTGTCTTGGTAATTCTCTCTTACCCATTTATCGGCAGGTGAGTCTAGCGCACCCCACGCAATAACAACGTCATAGTGCTTGTCTGGTTTGGATACGTCATGGAATAGGTTTATATGAGTCTGTGGATATTCAAATGAGAGAATTGAAAGAGCCTCGTGCAACCCGTCTTTCCAGTATTCACTGTTACGGTTGTAGTACGCGAAGAGTATGTCTATGTTTGATTTAACCATTTTTTACCTACACTCATCCACGTTTCTTTCTTTGCCTCAATTTGACCATCAGTAGCTAAAGTAGTCAACGTATCATGGTTACTTAATAACTCTATCACCTTGTCAGCCATAGCGTCTTGTGTTTTTTCACTCCTTGGATCACCAGATACGCGTACGCCGTAAGCCTTCTCTTTTAACGCGGCGTAATCACTCGTAACAGGTACGCATTGAACCAACGCACTTTCCCTCACGCTTATACAATCAATCTCCTCAAAGTCAGTGGGGTAGTAGTGAATCCTTGCACTCGCCTTAGCTTTCAATAACTCCTTATGACCTACCCGTCCGTGGTGGGTAATACCATCCTGTTTCATTAGCTCGTCAATCTGTGTCTTCCACGCCATGCGCTCAGGGTTGTTCTTCCACGCAACGTCAAACAGATTCCACCCATAATACACATCAAGCGTTGCGTCGGGTATGGCGGTCTTGATCTTGTTCCATTGGTGAAGTACGTAATGTAACCCCCTATCATAACTAGAAGCCCAGATTATCTTGTTGCCTATTTTCTCTATCTTCTTCGGTTCTAACTTAGGATCAACGCCATTGGTAACAATAACAAACTTATCGTCAGGAATATCGGGTAATAGGTTGCGATGATACTGGCTCTTTACGAAGATAGCATCTATAGCTTTTAACCTATCTTTTGTAAACTCATTCTGGTTAGGTACATCGTGTAGATCAATAAATAGCTTGCGACACTTAATACCATAGTCTGCTAACTGCGGGGTTCTCCATGAAATCAGCACGTCAAACGTATCTCGTGGGTTGAACTTGTAGTGGTTGAGATATTGCACACCCTCATACACACCCTCATTGCCTCCGTGATTGCCATACACCGTCACGGTATAACCTAGACTTCTCCATGTTTTAGCTAATTGCACTACGGCAGTCTCACTACCACCAAGCCCTGTTTTGAGACTCTTAGGTGACCATTCCTCAAAACTCATCCCCGTATAATAAACAATTGACTTGGATGGCCATATCGTAGGTTGACCATACTTCTGACGTAACTCAGATGCGTAAGCGTTATCCTCTATCGACTTGGGTAGCACATTCAGCATTGCTTGTATTTTTTCAGCCTCACCACTCTCATCAAGCTCCTCTATCACACGAGCCAACCCTTTAGTTACGTCTGTGAGCTGTTTAATGCGGGTTACAACCGCTAATCTCTCGTGGTAGTCTTTCCTATTAGGTATACGATTTACTAACTCCCTAGCGGTCTCTACAGCCTCGTCAATCTTCTGTTTACCCATCGCTATGTTAAATATCGTCTCGTAGTACCGCATCTCGTCATTTATGGGCGTTTGGACTATCGAAGTATTGGGTTGAGGCGTATTTACAAACAACCGAGCGAAATGTGTAGCTTTATCCCATTCTTGCCTAAAAGTGTAGGTGTATGCGAGCGTTATGTACCACGTAGGAATCAATGGAGCCTCTTTAACAGATATTAGCAGGTGGTCGATGGCTTCTGCCATTTTGCCCTTCGCAATAAGCGTGAGAGCCATATAATGGTGTGCCTCCGCCCTTTCTTCATCCCACCCACTATGTTTAAGATAGTCCGTAAACAGTTCGTATGCCCTATCAGCCTGATCTACGTCAAATAGGTTACGCGCTAGGTAGAATTCGGTACGTGGATCATGATTGTCACCCTCATCCTTATACATTTGTTCTAATATCTCAAGGTTACGAACCAATGCACCCTCTTTAGCACTCTCAGGTGGGTAGTGATTGACTACAATGTCTTTGAAATAGCCATTCTCTACCTCACGTTTAGGTACAAGCGTCTCATGGAGGTGTCCTTTCCACTCATAGTAGCCATTCTTAACGATTCTCTCCCGTGGATGTTTGATTCTAACGTCACCATCAACCCCTATCTCATAGTTATAGTCAAAATATATACCTGTGAGCTTACGTTTCTCCATTTCTGCTATCGCTTTGCTAATATTTTCAGCCCCTTCCCACATATCGTCAGCATCGCACCACATTATATAATCGTAAGAGTCAGGAATTTGCGATAATGCGTAGTTACGTGCCTTCTCAAAGCTCTTAACCCACTTAAAGAACGAGTATGAGCCTTCATACTTATCCACAATGGCCTTTATCTTGTCATCCGGGGTATTTGTACCTGTTACAAACAACTTATCCACATACGGCATGATGGTTGGAAGGCATCGCTCTAGTAACCCAGACTCACTATCGTCTTTAATGATCATTGATAGTGCTATCCTACTCATACCTTCTCCGCCTTTCTGAATTGTGGATAACGCCGTGCGAACTCTCGAAAGAAACGCTTAGGATCCTCCTCCACGTCACTCTCATAAAAGTAAGCGACTAGATCCATAAGCAGAGGAGGCATCGAGAGTAGGTGGCGTTGGTTGTTATCGTCAGTTGCCCCTGTATCTTTTAGTAGCTGGTTTCGATCTTCCTGTGTTACTTCAAAGCCGTTCATATAGTCAGGCCTTATCTTGTACAGGGTTTTGACGAGAAAATCGACACCTTCCCACATAGGTTTATCGCCCATCTTTTTCAGTAGGTCGTCGACTGCCTGAACCGCCCATGCGGGTCTTATTTGATTGTTTGTTACTACATCTATATTCATTTGTTATTTATACGAGAAAAGCCCCCCAAACCGCCGTCTGGAGAGCTATCTCGGCTACCGAGCTAAGATTACAAGTTGTAACCTTCGCGGTAGTAGAAAGGTCGAGCAGATGCAACTCTGATCGCACCCTCACCTACTATGTGACCCTTTCGGTTGTCTCCAGTTATGCCATTAGCGACATGTTTTGGTCTGCGGTTGGTTAAGTAACCAATCGAGAGAAGTTTCGTGTTTACACCCAAAACTGTGCTTGCGGGCATATCTTTGTGAGCGCGAATCTGTACCATGTTACCAAAGTTATCTTCGATAACTTCAAGAGCTTGTACGAGCCTCTTGTCGTCTGCGGCGATAGTTTTTGGTGTTGACGTGGTGAAGAAATTACTGAAAGCGGTTTTAACTGTTCCTGTCGTGAGCAATAGATTGACTAAGTGCTCATCGGTGGTGTTCCAGCTTTCAACTGACATATCAGTAAATTCTTGCTGAGAAAGGGATGTACCTGAATTGCGAACGGTGTAAGTACCGTTGTCGATCGTGAAAGGAATAATTCCGTCCATTGTTCGTGCAACTCCTGATGCTCCGGATGCTTTGGTCCCACGGAGTATTGCGAACTCCATTCTGGACTTCCAGCGACCCATTGCCTTGCCTAACTCAGATGCGTAAGCGTCACGTGGGGATACCTTATTAACTGCAATATCGGTTTCAGATACAGCAAATGTCTCCTTGATAATCTGCAAGACGTTGTTGTATTTGGTTGGTTGAGAAAGATCGGCATATGTGTTGTCGTCTCCTTCAACTACTCCGGTGTTGCTAGTTGGTCGGGCTTCGTAGTATTCTGCCCACTCTGTTAACGTCTGAGAAAACTCAGTTACCGGTAAAGTTGTGGTTAGATAGTTACGGTCTGGCGATACATCAGAAATACGATCCAAAAGATCTTCCCTTCGGACTGTATCCATGTATGTATGTCGGACTCCTGCTAGTTGTGCCATAATTTAATTCACCTCTCAATCTGAGCGATTATGCATCTAGCTATAGATCTAGTTTTTTAATGTCCTCTTCGGTTAAGACTTCATCTACAATTACTTGTGTTAATGCGTCTGAATCTCCCCGATTGATTCTGCGGTATCTTTCTTCGATTTCACCCGAACCATTGTTAGACGATTGTATTCTAGTTCCTACGCTTTCTGCGTTGGCTGTTTCTTTGTTGGCTTCGGTAGCGATAGCCTTTGATTCAGCCTCAGATGTAGCACCTCCTCGTAACTCGTCAAGCTCTGCCTTAGCATCTCGTGCAGCGTCTACCATTGATGGCATACGTCGGCCTTGTTGTTGTGCAACTAGAACTCTAGCAGCATACTTCTCAGCAACCCTCTTTCTAAAAAGAGAATCCGTTTGATATTCAGGAAAATCGAGCCTAACGTTGAGTTCCTCGATTTGAGTATTGGTATCGTTAGGTCGCTCGACCTCTTCTTCAATATCATCTCTAGGTTGGCTTGCAGGGACTGTTCGTGCTGCGTCTAACAACGATTCGTCCGATTCGTACTGTGCTAATTTGCGTTCTGCTGCAGTTAGTTTAGTACGCATAGCTGCAAAAGCCTGGTTTTGGCTTGTGTTTTCTGCGTCGTCCTGCTGGTCCTCAGCCGAACCGGTTTGATTGTTTGCGGTGGGGTTTTCCGCGGAGATGGGTTCCTCCATCTCACTTACTCCCTCGTTTGTGTTGTCCATATTGATCACCTGCCCTTCTCGCTGGCGTCGCGCGCGTGCCTTAATAAAAAAGCCGCTTAGATACCCACCACTCGTGTGATAGACATATAAACGGCTTCGAGGTTCTCTCGTAATCCAATTTAATTATACACTACAACTTAATCAGCTTTCCTTCTGTATCGGCATACACTCCATATAACCCTAATTGACACATCCTACACTTAACTCCAGCCCCGTCTCTTTCGAAGAAATGTGAACACTTTGTAGCATCCATAACTACACTGACAGTCTCTGGCGTTATCTTTATTTCATCTACCTGTTCAATTGCTTTTTCTTCTACCACATGTCTCCTTTTCCCTCTACAATATCTTTAGCTTTACGTACGAAATCAACACGAGATGCCGTGTTTTCTACCGCATCAACCACCATGCCTATAGCTCGCGCTAACGCATAAGAGTACATGTATCGTTGTTCCCAGTTTTCATCGCCAGGTTTGGGGAGTTCAGCTTGTACCGATTCAAGCAAGAGGGGTTTGAGATATTGTGCCCATGCCGGATTCTCGGCGAATCCTTTAACCGCTGCCGTGTATTCAGGCTCTGACAGGTTGTTGGTTGGTTTGGACTTGTCCATTTAACTGTTGCCCTATAAGCTGTTGGGGGCCTGGAGGACCTTGAGGTGATTGTACCATGTTCGGGTCCTGGGGCATCTGTCCAGCCCCCTGCATCTTCATCTGTTCTAATTCCCGTGGGTCCATCTTCTCAAAATACTGTTCTGCGTTCTTGATATCTAACTTATCACCGATAGTTTCTAGCAACTCTTTGTGTTTCATCTTGTACCCCTCTTCAAGGAGTGCGGGCATAGCTTCATGCATCTTGTCGTAGTACATTGAGAGTGATGCTGCCTCTGATTCCGGTGACTTGGCGCTGATTGTATTGAGGTCTAGTTGGAATCTGTACTCACCCGATAAGTCTTTCGGTTCGACAGCTAAGAATCCACTCTTACCACCTTTAGCTAATTGGAGTTTTGGCAACTGTTCACCGTTAATAGCCACGGGATATAGTGGTTCGGAATAGGCGTCTAACACTCCAGCCTCACGTAGACTCTCATACGCCTCATCAAAAGGTAACCCCGGATTCTCCTCCATCCAGTTCTCTAGGAATCTAAACCCCTCGTCAGCTAACGTGTACCCATCTAATCCTTCATCAATAAAATACCGAAGAGCATCACTACCCACAATGTTGATAATCTTCTTGCTTGTTAAGAACTGTTTGTCCATACTCCACCACATACCAAAGATGCGTGTGAGTGTACCTGCCATGAACAGTTTTTCCAAGTTGTCACGACTACCGCGTTGAAACGCTAGGTCTTTAACTTCTGTGGCCGTTTTGTCTGCCTGGAACGCTGACATATTGCTTGAGTCCTGTGCTGTTTCACCCATACCCTCAGAGAATGAAGAGGACAACATCCTGTACGCTTCAACAAATACTTTGGTGAACTGCGTATCGTTGGTGTGAGGAACAATGTCGGTGCCGGGATTATTCATAATCCATGCTGCCTTAGGTTTGTACTCAATCGTATTCCAGTCAACATTAGTTTTATGTCCGTGGACAATGGGATACAGGCTAGTCTCTGAACTCTCAATGAACAAACTAGATAATGCGTTAATCGCTAACTGTTCGCTTCGTACCGATTCAATACCTGATGCGCCGTAAATATCATCATCGATAGGAATATACTCATGGAGAACGAATGGTTTGCGTCTGTGATCGTATGGGTTCTTTTTGACACTAAGGATAAGTCCAGGTTCTTCACCAATACTCCCCGTGTCAGGTGTCCACGATACCCATTTATCATCGTAGTATGCCGTTACGACAATAAACTCTCTATCATTCCCATAACCTGTGCGTGAACCAGACAACCCCCGGATAATCGTATTGATTGAGTCAGCACGATTCGGGTCTTCTTTGGCCACACTCTCGGCTACACGTTCTAACTCTTTGAGTTTTGAGTATGTGTACTCTCTGGCCAAGTTCTCACCTACATTAACCGTATCGTGCATATCCTGAAGAGACCGGACACGCTCAACCATCACGTATAAAGAGTCGTCAATAGACTTTGCACCTGGTTGGAACATGACACGCCTGTTGTCTAATACTTCAAGTGTTGGGCCATCAAACTCAACCTTACCTTCGTGCTTCCTGTACATCCAAGGGACTAACGCAACACCAGCACCATACTTGCGAGCGTTCTGGTCTAGCCGGAATATCTTTTTAATCATTGACTCATTATTGTAGAAATCGTGGTCGTCGTACTGTGCTGATAAGAGTTCAGTACCTACCTTAGCACCCAACTCGTTACCACCAGGACCAGCAACTAACGTACCCTTAACTTTACCCGTGACAAGCCGTGAACCCTTACCGTAGAGTGATTTGAATACGAGAGGTATGAATACTTTAGCGTTGTACGGCCATGTGGCGGCATCAATCTGGGAGCGATATAACATGTCATACCCATCGAACCCTTGCTTGGAATGGGTAATGCGAACGTCTAGCTCGGCCTTTGACTCGTCGTAGTGGACACGGGCATCTCGTGCTATATCTTTGATGTTAAATGTTTGATCTGGCATATAAAAAAACCGCCCTCTAAGGCGGTACAAGGTTCTCCTGCTACCTGCTTATATTCTACCATAACCCTAAGGCTTGACCGTTTGCTGTGACTCGGTCATCTTAAGTGTTCGTATCGTAGCCTCATGCTTTTGTATCTTTCCATCGGCTATAACCATCTGTACCGTGCCATACCCACGGCGCTGAACTAAGGCTACATTGGTAAAAAACTCGATAATATCTGTATGATCTAACCTGTGAGTAAGCATCAGGTCTCGGATAATTGCAAGGTCGGGAAACAACGTCTGTAACAACTGTTCAGCTTGCTCAGCGTTGTTCTCAGTCTCCATGTCATAGCTATATTCTTCCATTGTCACCATATAGAAGGGGTAGTTCTTACTTTACTATTGTACACTTCGGGGTTTCCATTACCTGCACCACCATCAAGTCCGCTCACCGCTAAGTACCTGAAAGCGTCAGCAGCATGTGATGACCAGTCATGGTCTGGTGCGTTCTTGTATGTTTTTCGCTTATCGTCAAATAGTTTTTTATAGTTCTTGAGGGCCGATATACCACGTTCGCAATTGGTCTTGTGGAAATAGCAACGGTTAAGAATAGAACGTACAGCTTGGATACCATCATCAATAGGAACATTTGGTGCCACCTCAAAGTTTACTCCCAGACTAGATGCCGTATCGATACGAGTAATGCCACTAGTCATCTCTGTAACCTTAATATCGTGTGGAGCTATATGCCTACCATACACGTATGGTTTCTCACGCATCTCTTTGAAATAGTAGTTGAGGCCTTCACCTTCTGACTCCATATAATCAATCAGTCTAATCTCGCTACCTGCTATCTGCACAAACCAAATTGACATAGCATCACCAACACCCAAATCCCACACTGTGTGTACTGGTATGTTTGTTTCATAACCAAAGTCGAGAACGCGACCCTCACGCTCAGCCTCGGTCATCCATTTACCGTAGTATGAACCAACAACAGGCGCATCGAACGAACAGTAATACTCTTGCATAAACAATGAGTCATCTCCATTCTGTCTTACAATCTCCTCTTTCTCTTGTTGCAACATCTCAGGCGTAATCACATGAGTATCATCAACCGTTAGTCTTTGACAGAACCAACCTTTTGACTGTTGAGCTAATTCGAATAAGTCCTTGCCGTGATTATCGCCTGCTGGCGTGTAGTTGAACACAGCCCATCCACCATTCTCGGCTAGGATAGGGCGCACCGTATTCCACGCGTTAGGGTCTTGGTACGAATACTCAGAGAAGATACAACCAATAGGGTTAGTACCACGAACTGAGTCGTATCGGTCAGTACCAACGATTTGAAGTATCGAGCCATTGATAGTCTCAATAAGCATCTCGGTATTGTCTGTACGTTTGCGTATCGCTTCGGGGATATGGTCGGTGAACTTGAACCCGTCACGGTCTAATCCATTCCACAATATCTTTTTACCTTGCTTGTAAGTAGGAAAGAAATAGTAATACGTACCGACGCGCTCTATCATCTTTTTAGCTACGAGGTTAATGAGGGTCTTATCTTTACCGGCTCGATCTACGCCGATGCCACACAGCTACAGCCCTGGTAATACCAGAGTCTATTGCTGCTAACAAATTAACTTGATACGGCCGTGGCTCGTACATGTAAGGGATTGTAATATTAGACATCAGAAAAAGACCACCACCCCTAAAAAACTATTCGCTTGTTTCATCTTGTTTTGGGACATAGTTCATGGTTGTGATATTAATAGGCTGATCATCCGTTGTGATATCAGTACGAGTAGCAAACTCATGCTTAGCCTTACGCTCCAAATACCACTGTGCATCCTTAGCGTTTCGTAGTGCCTTAACTACAGTGTCCTTAGCCTTTAGTATGGGTGAAACTTTAAGCCTATCGAATTCCTCCCGTAATTCTGGTTTATCTTCTAAATGACGGTAAAAGCTAGAAGTTCCAATATTAGCGAACGCGCAAGCTTCCTCATCAGTACAGCCGATAGCAAAAGCAGTCTTTAATTCTGTGATCTTTTCGGGAGTAACAACAGTTAACCTAGCCATAACTCTATTCTACACTAATAGTGATTTGAACGGGTTCGTCGCCCGGAATAGTCCCAAACGCCATGATACGTGGGTCGGTTGTGAGTAGTCTGATCTGATAGGTACGGTCAAGCTCGTTCTTGGCTTTCATGCTTTTAACTTCTTGGATGTCTGCCTCAAATGTTATTGGTTCCATGGTATCAGCTCATCCTCATTACTTTTCCAAACTCCAATATCCAAGACAACGCGCTGGTATGTTGGCTGCACTGTAGTATTCAAAAGATTCACATGGTCTTGTAGATGAATTTTCCATGCTCCTTTTACCTGTAAAAAAAAGCGTTAGTAACATCGAAATAACCAGAAGCCCAATTACCACCCAACCCAACCTATGGTCGGTATCAGGATACGGGGAGTCGTACCACCCATAGCCATCGCTCACTTGCCCTCCTCCGCTATTCTACGCAACATAGCTTCTTTAAGTTTCTCACGTGCCATTTCCCTCACCCACGCGCTCACGTTGGTATCCTCAGTGGCAAGTTGTGCTTTTAACGCTAGATATAGTTCGTCGGGGATGCTGATGCTTCGGTGTGTGTTTTCCATCCACACATTATACCACTAATCACATAGAAGTAAAGAGAGAACCGGCGCGCCTACATTCTTATTGCCTTAATGCGATTGAGCCTACATATCAGCAAAAACCCACCTCTTGACTTTCGTTTTAAAGTGGGTTATGCTATTGAAAGTATGAGTTCCAATGAGTCAATTATAACCTACATCGAGGAGAATAGGCAAGAGCGTTTAACCCCTAAAGCTATTGACCTATTTTCTGCTCTCACCTATCTATGGGAAAACAAAGAGGATGAGTATATTAAAATCTCCAATAAAGAGGCAAGCGTAGTCCTTGATTGTCACCCTACCTATATCGCCCGCCTTATCAATGAATTAGAAAAAGCTAACCTTATAAGGGTTGAAAGTACCCCTACTAAAAATGGAATGGATAGGAGGTTCTATATTGATCAGAAAGGAGATCCACATGACGTATAAACAACGTATTGAGGTGCGTAACAAGTATAAATCCTTATGGCCAATAGATGAGGTAGTACTAAGTACAAAAGGCTCTCACCTGTGGACAGATCCATATAAATATGGAGACTGGGGTTCTCTACTGTCAAAGGCAGAGTTTGGGGTGTGGCACGATATTAGGCTTTTCGGTCTCAAGTTTCTACCTGAGTTTCCAGCAGGAAAATACTTCATAGACTTTGCAGACCCAATTAGAAAGATCGCTATAGAGGTGCAAAGCAAGCAGTGGCATTCTGGGGCAGACAAGTTACATTTCGATATTGACAGAACAAAAAGACTGGAGGACATGGGATGGTTTGTAATGTGGATAGATGCAAGGACAACTCAAAACTATGAGAGCAGTTACCTTTTGCTCCACTTAGTTGCTGAAACCCTGAGACGCCTTTATGGTCCCTCAGAACAAATGGCCAGATGGATGAGTGAACTTAGATTCCTTGAGAACACCTGTCTTACATGCAGCAAGCCATTCATTTATGATTATAGAAACGAAGAGTCGCCATACTACGAGTTTAACGATGGCTATTGTCAGTGTACCAATGGAGGGGTATGGGCCAAAGACATTACTAGAGACAATATGTACTTGTACATCTCCAACCCTTCACAAATCAAAGAGATAAGGAGGCGGCTGTGAATAATGGCTGGGTAAGTATCCATAGGTCTATTGCAGAATGGGAGTGGTACAAGGACATGAACGTCAAGGCAGTTTTTCTTCACTTGATAATATTTGCAAACCACAAAGATGCAAGGTGGCAGGGGATTGAAATTAAGCGTGGGCAACTCCTTACTTCGTATCAACATTTGAGCCAAGAATTATCAGGAAAGGAAAGTAGTTTGTCAGTAAGGCAGGTACGAACTGCGATAAATAAGCTAAAATCGACAGGCGAGTTGACAAGCAAGTCAACCAATAAATACACCATCATAACGGTAAATAACTATGATCTATATCAAAGCGTTGACAAGCAGGAGGTCAAGCAGATGACAAGCAAGCGACAAGCAGATGACAAGCAGATGACAACAAACAATAAGGAGAATAAGGAAAACAAAGAAAATAAGGAAAATACAGGAGCGTGCTCGTACATCCTCTCGGAATACAATCGCATCTTCTCGAAGTCTCTCCGAAGCTACAGGGGGTTTGAGAAGAACCTCACGTATTGGCTAGAGGATTACACGGCCGACGAGATTGTGCAGGCCATGGAGAATGCACGTACTGATTCGTTTTGGAGGGACAAGATTGACCCTATCATCCTTTTAAGGCGTACAGGACCAAGTGGCGAGCCGGTGGACAGGATAGGTTCCTTACTTAACCGCAAAACTAACGCCCTTGCCGATGACTTCCAGAAAATGGAGGAACAATCATGATTAACGTAACGAAACTTGATGACTACACCCCCGAACAGATTGATAAGCTTATGGCGGAAAGTAACATACGACTAGCCCGCCTCGGTTATTTGAAGGAATACAACGGCCCTGATCGAGTGGTCACTTCTGTTGAACTGTATGATGAATTGCAAAAAGAGCCAGAACATCCACGAATAGATAGTACATGGAAGGGGTTACAAGCGGTTGTAAACGGATGGGAACCCGGTGAGTTGGTAGTTGTGTCGGGTGCAACCGGTGAGGGTAAAACAACGGTACTACAGAGCCTTAGTGTAGATATGGTGAACCAAGGGGTTATGCCCGTGTGGTTTTCTTTCGAGGTGAACATGAAAACATTTCTCTCACGGTTTAGCCAGAGTCGTGAGGGTATCCCCATATTTGCATTGCCCCGCGAAAATGCCGACATGGTTACATTTCAGTGGATTGTCGAGAAAATCGAGGAGGCCCAGGTTAAGCATAATGCACAAGTTGTGTGCATAGACCACCTACACTACCTTCTTGAAATGAAAGATTTTCAAAACTCTAATAGCTCGCTCATGATTGGTGCGGCGATGCGAGAGTTAAAAAAGTTAGCGATACGATTGAACGTGGTTATATTTCTGATTGCCCACACCACCAAGATTGAGGAGGGCGAACGACCCAAACTTTCAGATTTGCGAGATAGTTCTTTTATTGCTCAAGAGGCAGATCAGGTATACATGATTCATTCGGAACGAATGAAGAACGACCCCGACGTAAAAACCGGTAAATCGATGTTGTACATCAAGAAAAATAGACGCGAGGGAGAAACAGGGATGATAATGCTCACCTTCGATGGTGGACTACTCAAACCATATGCAAAACCTACCATTTCTCAATAAACAAGAAGAACGCGAATGGTTAATCCAGGATATTTTACAAACGAGACTGATTATCAGAAATATAGAAAATATGGATACAACCAACCCACTCATACAAGAGAGTATTAAAAACATGGAAGATGTTTCAAAAAACGAAATTAAAAAGCTCGCTAAATTTGATGAGACACCGCGAGAAGCCCTACTTGCCCAGATCCGTACCCTCCGTATCGAACTAGACCAAAACTGGGAAACATGGTCCGACGACAAGTCAACCCTAAAGGCCGAAGCTTACGAGAAGTTAATTACCGAATACCGCACAAAATACGATGGTGATTTTATGGATACGGCGGAAAACCTTGATTTGGCGAGGGAAATTGCTCCTTGATGTATTGTGATGTATGTAGTATATTAATCACATGAGAGTTAATACAAAAGAAGGCAAACGCAAAAACGTATGGTTCACAAAAGAGTATGTGCTCATACTCGCGAAGTTAAGCAAAGAGTTGGGGAAGGATGAGGCAGAGATTGTGCGAGATGCTTTCGAGTTATATGTAGCTTCTGGGGCGTACAACCAAAAGAATAAACGAGATGCATTAGACGCATACATTCGCAAGTACATGGGGATTGAGGAGTAAACATGACTAAACACACACAAACCTACAACGACTTAAAGCCAAGAGAAAATAGCACATCGGGATTGATAGTGATAGTTGTAACAATAGCGATAGCGATACTTGCGGGAGGAATAACATTTTAGTCCCCACCTCCCACGGTGCGGTTTGAGGATAGGCACGAGCTGAAAGTAGGACGGAGCCGTTGGAAGTAGGAATTAGATAATTAAGAGAATTAATAATGCGGGGGTGAGTGACAAAACGGGTAACCTGCAAAAGTACCGTACACCCCCCGCACCAAATAAAAATGAAAAACAAAACAGTTTATAGTTTACCACAACTCAAAGCGAAGCATCAGGGCGGATTCATGGGGGACTTTTACCGTGATTGCTACTACGCCGGACTACTCACGCTAGACGAATGCGCGAGGCTGAACAGCGAGTTACGAGTTAAGTTGGCGATAATAAAATCCAAGACATACTGCGAAAGGTTTGACGATTTTATGGGCAATCCAATGCAAGAACTAGAACAAATTAAAATCTAAGGGGGTGAAAAACAAAATGGAAAACAAAACAATATACAGAAGCGATACAACAAAAGAATTATTTACGGCATTTAGTAAATTTCAAGGTGAGGTTAATGCAATCGGACGTGGCAAAGATGTGGAGGTAACGACACTCAAGGGCGGAAAGTACACCTTTGCTTATGCGCCTATGGAAGTAATCGTAGAAGAAGTCAAACCAACTCTAGCTAAAAACGGGCTATCCGTAACGCAATTACTTGGTGACAAATCACTTACAACGATTTTGTGCCATGCTTCGGGCGAGTTTATCGGGTCCGAAACCCCAATTAAGTTTGAACCTGCCGATCCCCAAAAGCTCGGAGGGTTGATAACCTACTACAGAAGGTACGCATATAGCGCAATTCTTGGATTAGTGACAGAGGAGGACGACGACGCGAATGATGCGAGTGGTAACACGGTGTCTCAGACAAGCCAGAAGGCACCTAAAACAAACGAAACACCGAAAGTTGAACAATCTACCATCTCGGTAGGAAGCGAGGCTAAAAAGCCCACCGAATACACGGCAACTCTTAACCAACAGAGGGCGGTTGCTTCGGCGATAACTCACACGGTTGGAATTAAGGACGTGGTGGAGCAGAAGAAGTGGATTAGCGAGTTTGTTAAACGACCAATTGTAAGCTTGAAAGAATTAACGGCGCGAGAAGCTTCTAGTGTGCTCGATAAGTACGGCAGGAATGCAGTGGCGCAGGTTGAGCAATTTAAGCCAAAGGATGAGGAAGTGGAAGCAAAAAAGCAAGAGATTGAGAAGGCGGAGAATGGGACGGAATTGCCGTTTTAGTTAGTTTTCTGATCCTGCCCGTAACGATGAGCGGGCAGGGATGAGGGAATTAAGGAGGTGAACACAAAATGCAAATATACGAACGTTACATACAAATACGAGAGTTACTGGATAACCTAGAAATTGAACGCCGTGAAGTTGAGGGTAAGATGCTCGACGAACTAAAGGCAAGCACTGATCAAAATTACGTAACGCCTGCTGGCACGATTTCTTACGTAAAGCGCGAGTCAAAGAGCTACAAATACAGTGAGGATTTTATTAAATTGGAATCAGAAGCAAAAAAAGTTATCGAAGAATACACAACCACAATACTTACGCCTGTTAATAAACTAAAGGATAAGGAAGAAAAAGAGGGAATTGCGGAGGTTATCATCAAGGAGAGTGAGTCTATACGATTTACACCTACGAAGAAAGCCTAGGTAGTCTGAAAGCGCGGTGGTGGAAGGCGCGAATGAGACTAAAAGAAAAAACGATAATATGAATACAGTAAAACAAATTATAGAAGGGGAGGCTTTTGAGATATTGTTAGAGGCTACCGAGCATCTAGGGCCTTTC
>Ga0210034_1001156_pt1 | contig 24052 bp, 25 predicted proteins | sample CryGeymeta201505_FD_185466 | JGI IMG/M metagenome (GOLD analysis project Ga0210034, IMG submission 185466) | Groundwater microbial communities from Crystal Geyser aquifers in Utah, USA - Crystal Geyser metaG 2015-05 (SPAdes) (version 2) | ecosystem: Environmental > Aquatic > Deep subsurface >... | reverse complement strand
GTTTTTCGCGGTGCATCCTGAATTCCTAGACGTGCCACAGACGTGCTGAGATTTTTGAGCTGTGCGGCTGGAATTTCGAGACGTGCTGGGGACGTACTACAGAGCATGAAGGTTTTTTGCGTTGCCACCTTAAATTCCAAGAAGAGCTGCATATTCCAACGAAATTTGCCAGTCATGTTGCTACGTTCTGAAATGTGGTCGAGTCGTGTCGAGATGGGAACAACCGCTGTCGAGCATATAGCGGTCGAGTTGCACGGCGGTTGTCATCCATCCGGTTTCGAGACATTCCCGTCAGTCACGACCGGCAGCTTTATGGCAGGCAATTCAGGTGAACGACGCCCCCGGTTCTGCCAATCATTTTTTCATCAATCAGACATAAGACTCACGACGATAACGCTGATTACAACCAGACTGGATCCAATGAGGCGTTGTCGCCAGCCTTCATGTTCTTTCAGCCAAACTATGCCAAGCAATACCGTCAAAACAATGCCCGCATTGGTCAATGTTACCGCATAGGCGGCTGGAAGTGCGCGCATCGCATAGATCACCAAGGCGTAAGCCGTACCAACGCCCAATGTTCCTACAATCAGCGCGTAAACAGGCGGGATTGCTGCGGGCACCCAACGATCTGTACGCCACTTTTGTTCGAGCAGCAGAAAAATCCAACTGATCGCAAAATTCACGCAAACGTAGCCCAGCGCTGTCCTGATATCGGGAATATTTACCGCCGCCAGCTTGTCGCTCAAGCTGTAAATTACCGTCATCAAAGCTGCAAACAAAGCATAAGGCCATGCACGACTCAGCCGCGTCACCCCATCCTGCGCGCTGGCGGAGATCATCCATAAACCAGACAAAGCCAGCAAGATGGCTAACCAGGACAACAACGGAAAGCTGTGGCCGAAGAACAACACTTCAACAATCGCAATCAACAACGGTGAACTGCGCACCATCGGATAGACAGCGCTGGCTGGTGCCAATGTGTAGGCACGCCGAAGCGCTAAAAAATACAGGCCATTGCTTGTACCACTGATGGCTGCAAAGAGATAAAGTTCTGGTGCCTGTGTTGCGGCACGCATGTAATCAGGCAAGCTGAATGGCGCGAATATCAGCACATGCAAACCCACAATCCACCATAGAAAATTAGCCTCACTGGGCGTCCGCCTGGTCAGAAGATTCCAGGAAACATGTAGTAAAACGGATGCCCCCACGGCCATCAGCGGCGTCATGATACTTCCGGAATATCCAGTCTATCGCCATCGCGTGCCAGCGACAGCCGTCCTGTCAGTGCCAAGGGATGATTCAACAACCAGACGTCAAGACTGTGGCTGATATGCATTAGCACGATATTGCTATGCGGATAATTTGCACTCAACGCAAGCACTTCAGGCAGATCAAAGTGATTGCGTTTCCCCTCCACGCCGGGTGGATAGGTGCAATCAAGGCAGATCGTGTGCGGTTGCCATTCGCTCAGAAATGTTGCGGTTGCAATTGGCAGTTCACGGCTATCTGTCAGATACGCCAATCGAGCGCCATTGTGTTCAATACAGTAGCCCAGTGTCGGCTTGGAATGCACTAGGGGTACCGGCGTAATGCGCACATCGCCCACCTCGAACGTCTGGAACTTGGACAGATGTTTGAATTTCAACGGGCCGGGATACTTGTACAGATCCGCGCATCCTTCCGCGTCGTGCGGTGCGAATACATCCAGTTCACCTACGCCCCAACGCCAATGGAATAAGCCTTGCACATGATCGGCGTGAAAGTGTGTGATCAAAATAGCGGATAAGCTGCCAGACGGAAAGCGTTCAGTGACATCCATTACGCCGGCATCCAGCAGCAAACTTACCCTGCCAGCCTCAATCAGTGCGCAATTCGGACGTCGTATATAGCTGGCATCAATCCGGGCGCGACTGCAAATCGGACAATCGCAGCCCCACAGCGGCACGCCACCCGCCGCACCTGTACCTAAAAAAGTTAGTTGCATGAAATGAATCGTGTTTTAGAGCGAATGAGTTCAACAAAGGCCGGACCTGTTTCATCCAGTGGCGCGTCATTACGAAAACGCAGCAAGCTCGGATGCTGCAAGGTTTTGAATTCCTCCGCTCGCATCAGTCTGGCTTCAATCTCGCTGGCAGTTTCACGTCCGCGTGACTGAAGCCTGCCACGTAAAACATCAGCAGAAACCTCGATCAATAGCGGCATCAGTTCAGGGTAATTTTTGGACGCTTGTTGAAGATAGGCACGGGAGCCATTCACTATTACGATAAGCCCCTTGGCCAACCACTGGTTGATTTCGCAGCCTATGCCATAACGCATTCCATGACTGCGCCAATGCATGGGAAACAATTTACGTGCCAGTCTTGAGTCGAATTCTGCTTCACTTAACGCCACATGATTTTCACCGCCTGCATCGTGTGGACGGGTGATGTAACGATGCGCGAACACCACACTGGAATCATGTTCAAGTGACTCCCTCGCATAACGCATCAAGCTGTCCTTACCGCTACCGGACGGGCCAATCACATAAAGCAAAATTCCGCTCATCTCATGCCCCATGATCGAAGGCAAGTGTCATCACGGCAATGCCTTCCGACCATACACGCGCAGCTTGAGCTAATCCGCCCAGATTGCGTACCGCAATCATATCGGCACGCTTGCCCACAGCAATTGTGCCACGGTCATTCAGACCGGCTGCACGCGCAGGATTCGCACTCACCAACGCGACGGCTTGATGCAGTTGAATATCAGCAATTTCTGGTAACTGCATGATTGCAGGCAACAATGCAGCTGGAGAGTAATCACCGCAAAGACAATCGGCCACCCCTTCGATGATGGCATCCAGCGCACGCATCGAGCCTGATTGTGACTTGCCTCGTAGAATATTGGGCGCACCGAACAAGGTTGACAAGCCTGCGGCACGTGCCGCCTGGGCTGTTTCAAGGTTAATCGGGAACTCGGAAATAGCCACCCCAAGGTCAGTCACAATGCTGATTTTTTCTGGGCGGTCATCATCGTGGCTGGCCAGCGGAATGCTCAATTGACGTGCGACTTTTGCCAGTTCCTGCATGCGCGCAAAGGCACCGTCACCCTGCGCCAGTTTGTCTGCCAGCAGGGCGTCTATTTCAGCGGGCAATTTCTTATAAATGCGCGCAAGATAATTACGATAAGCATCCGTATCCTTGAACTGTCCCTGTCCTGGCGTGTGGTCCATGAAGGACATCAGGTGTATCTCGTTATTCTCCAGCAGTTCATGCAAGACGGCAGGCGCAGTTGGATCGGTAATCTCGTAACGTGCATGCACCCGGTTATCCACCAATGCGTGTTCCTGCCAGCTATGCACCGCACGCGCAAGCGCCGCAGCGGTATTGTTGTTGCGCACACCCAATTCTGCATTGGCAAAGGACAAAGCGTGATAAACCGTGGTAATGCCTGCTGCCGTATTGCGTTTATCGGCTTGAGCACAGGCAAAATCGAAGGGAAAATGCACGCCGGGACGCGGCTCTGCTTCCTTTTCCAGCGCATCGCAATGCAGATCAATCATGCCCGGCATCAGAATATGGCCAGTCAAATCGATTTCCTGCGCGCCACCGCTACTTGCTGGATTGATTGCGACGATCACGCCGTTTTCGATCAGAACAGCCGCGCTTTTCAGGGTTTCATTTACCAGCACCACTTGAGCGCCAGTAAGATAGAGTCGATTTTTCATGCTAGTCCTTGCGAAGTTCAGTTACAGCGATTGGGGGAGAAAGTTCCACCACCTCATCGGCCAGGCGTTTAACCAGGTCCGGATGATGAAAGATGGCCAGCATGGCGATACCCGTTTCCTTAAGTGATTGAATATGCTCAACTACTCGTTCAGTCGTCGCCGGATCAAGACTGGCAGTGGGTTCATCCAGCAGCAGCAAGCGAGGTTGTGCAATCAAGCCGCGCGCCAGATTCACACGCTGTTTCTCGCCGCCCGAAAAGGTAGCCGGTGGAACATTCCATAAGTGACTCGGCACCGCCAGTTGCGCTAATAATTTCTCAGCTCGACCTCGTGCTTCATGGCTATCCACACCGCGTGCAAACAACGGCTCTGCCACCACCTCAATGGCTGATTTACGCGGCAGGCAATACAAAAACTGAGTTACAAAACCGATTTCCTGTTTACGCAATTCGAGTATCTGATGTTCGCCCGCTTTTGCCAGATCAATGATATTTCCGGCTTTGCTGCGAAACAGAATACGTCCGCTGCTTGGCAGATAAGTGCGGTATATCCCCTTTAAAACAGAAGATTTACCGGCACCCGTAGGTCCGATAAGGGCGGTTAAACGTCCCGGATAAACACTCAAATTGACGTGAGAGGCAGACGGAATGGCTTTATTTCGTTCATGTAAATGAAACGTCTTGGCGTAGTCTTCAATGGTTAAGATTGCTTGTGTCATTTCATCTCACAGTGCAGAAGCCACCAGCCGCTGGGTGTACGCGTGCTGAGGGTCTTCGAGAATTTGATCGGTCAGACCGGATTCGATGACGCGGCCATGCTTCATCACCAGCGTGCGTCCGGCCAGCAGCCGGATCACGCCTAAATCATGGGTCACCACGATCATCGCAGTACCGAGTTCAGTTTGAATTTCCAGAATCAAATCGAGAATGGCTGCTTGTACCGACAGATCAAGGCCTGTGGTCACTTCATCCAGAAACAGCAACGGCGGCCTGGTGGCCAGTGCCTTGGCGATCTGTACGCGCTGTTGCATCCCGCCCGAAAAGGTTTTTGGATTTTGATCCATACGCGCCAGCGACACTTCCGTGCGCGAGAGCAATTCCCCTGCACGGCGGCTAATTTCAGCGTAATGCTTCAGGTCACTCATCAACAGACGTTCCGCGATATTGCCGCCCGCCGATATCTGGAAATTCAACCCCAGGTGCGGGTTCTGATACACCATGCCAAAGCGTTTGTTGCGCATGCTGCGCTGCTGCGCTGCATTAAGACTGAACAAATCATGCTGTTCTGCGCCATCGAAGAAAGTCGCTTGCCCGGAAGTCGGCGCATCATCGAAATACAGCATTTTTACCGTGCTGGATTTGCCGCTACCAGACTCACCGATGATGCCCAGAATTTCACCGCGATACAGATCGAAATTAATATCATGGGCTGCTACCACACTGCCGCAATAAGGGCAGATATTGGTATCAAAATCAGGGCCGGTATGTTGTGTGCAAAGCGGACATCCTTTGCCGTGGATACGCGACAGGCCGCGTACTTCCAGTATCTTGTTGCTCATGCTGCACTCCCGGAATGTGGTTGTTGCTGTTCTTCGCAATAGGCTGAATCCGAACATTGATACGCCACCCGCCCTTGCTCGTCGCTAAATTCATCCAGAAAACTAACGGTTGAGCCGCAGCACCGGCAGGCATGACGCACACCATTCGCATCACGAAAATCTTCCACGCGGAAGACGATATCATCAAACACAAGTGGTTCAGCCAGCGTGTAAGGCGGCACGGCATAAATCTTCTTTTCGCGTCCGGCACCCAGCAAAACCAAGGCTTTTGACTGATGTAATTTAGGCACGTCCCAGCGCGGAATCGGCGAAGGATCAATCACATAATGCCCGTTGATGCGCGTTGGATAACGATGCGAAATGGTGATTTCGTCAAAATGCACAATGTCTTCGTAAAGTTTAACCAGCAAGCGCGAATAGTCCGCCTCGGCATGCATCACTTTGCGCCGTGCTTCCGATGGCTCAACCACCACCAGCGCATCGGGATAGGGCACTTGCAGTATCAATATCTGCGCCTCCGTCAGCGGTTTTTCCGGAATACGGTGACGCGACTGTAGCAAAGTTGCTTCTTCTGTCTTTTCGGTAACTTCAACGCCCGGGCAAGTCAGCTGCACAAATTGACGCAAATTGACCGCGTTGACCGAATCATCCGAGCCTTGATCGATCACCTTCAGCGTGTCTTGAACACCGATCAATGACAGGGTAATTTGCAGACCACCCGTACCGAAACCGCGTCCCATCGGCATTTCACGCGAGGCATAGGGTGTCTGATAACCTGGAATGGCAATGGCTTTGAGGATGCAGCGACGCACTTCCTTCTTGGCATACTCATCCAGGAATCCAAACGAGTAGCCCGCATCTTCTAGCGGCAATTCATAACTTTCGTTCATGCTGTTTCTCCTGTCTTGCGCAGCTTGCCTTGCGTGGTACGCAAGCGATCCATATCAGACTGAAAGGTGACGTAATGCGGCATTTTGTAATGCGAGGCAAAGCCCATTGAATCAACGCCATCCACATGCAACAAAACAAACTCAGGATCTTCCGATGGATTATCAGGACCGTCACGCATGCCTTTTTGCAAGGCGCGATCAAGGATTGCCATGCTGATTGCCTTGACTTCGTTATGACCAAAACACGCACCGTAGCCCAGCGTAAAGACCGGCATATCACCGGCATTGCCGCTTTCATACATCGCGACCACTTCGCATTCAGTCATCAATACTTCACCGGCTTCCATCAATTCGCCGGTCACCGGATGCGGCAACATAACCGGCAGATAACCCACGCGCAGCTCGGCCACGGTAGGATGAACGTCGCCATAACCACGCATATTTGAATACGCCATCGCCAGCAAAGATCCTGTTTCGGCGCGCGCCATCGTTGCAAGTGCTGCCGAGCGAGGCACCGGGAAAACCAGCGGATCTCGTGTAATATCAAAGGCTTGCTCGCGCATCGTTCCCACAGGCGGCAGCAAACCTCCGGCACGCAGTGCATCAAGCACTTTCGGGAAACTATCCGGCAAATCAGCCTCTGGCGTATTACTGAGAAAGTTTTTGGCGACCTGACGGAAGGCAGCAAGATCTTCATTTGCCAGATCGAGGCGCAACAAACGTAAAGCATAATCGAACGTCGCACCCAGCATTTGACCGCCCGGAATATCCTTGAAGGCCGATGAAATGCGACGAATGCAGCGCATCTTCGAGGTGTCTTGTAGTGGCGTTTCCAGCAACCTAGGCTTGGTTGAACGATAGGCGCGCAAGGCAAACGCGGCTTCCAGCGTATCGCCCTGAAATTGTTTGAGCGCGAGGGCGGCCAGTTTCGGGTGATAAAGCCCGCCTTCGGAGACAACTCTTGATGTCAATAAACGCAACTGATCTTCAATGACGGACAACTTGATCGGTTCATCAACTGCATTCTTGCAGCGCATATAGTCAGTAGCGGCGGCCGCGCTATCAATAGCCGCTTTGCCGCCCTTAATTGCAACGTAACTCATGCTGCGTCTCCCATTTCGATCTGCGTGGTTCGCGGTATCACCACAAAATGATGTTCATCACACAGCAGCAAATCGACGCCAAGCGGAAACGCCGAGCACCATTCCTGACGCGCGGTAATCCACGCTGGATGCAGCCTGTCTACACTGATGGAAGTGGTACTTTCGATGCCGGGACCACTTAACTGCAAGCGAAGATTGCCACTCAAACCGGAATGCAAAGCGCCCACGCGCAATAAAATAGTCGCGCCTGTTTCGGGCTTTTCCAGCGTGCCTATGCACGGATTTAAATCAGCTGCTTGAGCACCATCCAGCAGAATGAACGCGGCCTTTTCCGGAATACAGGGGCGCGTTTCCAACTTGGCCCATAACGCCGGCTGCAATAATTGTTGAGGATCAGCCAGCGTGGTTTCGCCATCCACCAGCGCAATCAGAATTGCAAGACAAGCCGTTGTTTCGCTATCGGCACAGGCAACAATGCGTCCCGGATAGCTAAAGCTATCCAGCAAGCCACGAAATACCTGCTGTTGCATCATGGGTTGCCAGATAACTGGCGAACAGTTGATCGTTTCATTCAGCATCTTCGTCATCCTCTTGTTCCAGTAAGGAAAAATCCACACGAGTAGCCGCCAGCATTTGACGGCGCTCGTTCATTTTCTGGATACGCAACTGATTACCACGCTCGACAAGGCTTGCGGCCAGTTCATAGTCAGGCAGCTTCCCTGATAAAACAGCGTCAAGAATGGCAATCGAGCGAGCTAACTGGGCACGGTCATCAACCAGCACAGTGCCACCTTGAACCTCACGACCATCGCCTGTTTTTAAAATCACCTCGGCACGTGCCACCGGTATTTCACCCAGGTAAAACGGTTCATGAAACGCACCGTCCGTTAAGCTCAACAGACCTAGCCCTGCCTGTGGCAAGACTACATCGCGCACTTCAATGTCACGGCTAAGTGTTGCAGCGACCTCTTTGATCTCAGCCGCGTTTAATTGGCAGAGCGCACTTGGCCAATCGTTTCTTGGAATATTCATTAGTTAAGTTTTCCTCTCAGCCAGGTAGACAGATAATCGATAGTTAAAATCGTCACCAGAATCACCACAATCAGCGCGGCAGACTGGTCGTAATTGAACATGCGCAAGGTGTCATGCAGTGCAAGACCAATACCACCCGCACCCACCAGGCCCAATACAGCAGCCATGCGCACATTGCGGTCGAAGATATAGAGCATATAACCCAGGGCTTCTCGTTGAATCGACGGCCAGCCCGCATACATCACCAATTGCACACGCGATGCACCGGTCGCCGTGACGGCTTCATAAATCCCCGCATCGACGCGTTCCAGACTTTCCGCAAAAAACTTGCCCAAAAATCCTGCCGTGTGTACGCCCAACGCCAAGGCGCCCGGCAATGGCCCCAAACCCAGAGCCGCAACAAAAATCAATGCCAGTAACAAATCCGGCATGGCACGCATGAAGTTTAGCAATTCACGGGAAATACGATAGGTCGCGGCATTGGGTGACAGGTTTCGAGCGGCGAACGGCGCTAACAGCACAGCCACCACAATCGCCAAACCACTTCCCCACAACGCCGTTGCAAGTGTTTGCCCCAACAGTTCTACATATCTAGATAAGTCCTCAAAATTAGGACGACTGTAGCGGCTGAAATACTCGAAGATATCCTGCACGCCATACAGCAGCGTCTCAAATGACAAATCAAGATCGACGATGATGAACCAGATCAGCGCCAGCCAACCGGACAACCAGACAGAGGTCGGATTGAACGGTTTTTTAGGCAAGGGAGGGCGAGTTATCATGTGCTCAGCCATTTAAATCATCCTCATGCGAAAGTGATCGGATGCTCGATCAAGCAACGTCACCACGATATAAATAGACAGCGCAATGGGCAACAGACGGTTGTAATCGAACATGCGCATCGCCATCACTAGGTCGTAACCGATACCACCCGCGCCCACCAAACCTAGAATCGCAGCCGCCCGCAGGTTGTGATCCAGCACGTACATCACCGTGCCGACAAAGTCCGGAAACGCCTGGGGGAAATGAGCAAAAGTACGCAGTTGCAACCAACTTGCGCCCTGTGCCACCACCCCTTCCACCTGACGCTGATCGACCACTTCAATACTCTCGGCAAAAAATTTACCCATAAAACCGACCGTCACAAATGACAGCGCCATGATTCCCGGCAAAGGTCCTAAGCCGACCGCAGACACAAACACCAACGCCCAGACCAGCTCGGGCAGCGCGCGCATCAAGGACAACAAATTGCGGGTAGCATGAAAAACAGCGGGATGTGGACTGGTATTTTTCGCCGCCAGAACGCCCAATGGCAGACTGATTACCAGTGCAATACTGGTCGCCAGAAACGTCATTTCGATGGTCTGCAAGATATTTTTAGCCAGTATCGGTAAATATTCCCAATCGGGAAGAACCAGCATATTTCCGGCAAAAGCCAACATGCGAGGAATTGCAGTTACGATCCTGCCTAAATCAAGCTCAACAGCCGGTGCGCTGATCGCTAAAAGCAAGATACAGCCGAGCAGTACGACTGTCGGTACCAGGCCAGGTCGCCCGTTAGGCGTAGGCCAGCATAGTTTCGAGTTGCTCATCGACTTGATCTCCGTTGCGACTATAGATTCGACTCAGCGTTGCGTGATCCAACCCACTGGCCGGGCCATCGTATACAACCCGCCCGTCATTCAACCCGATAATGCGATCTGCAAAACGCTTAGCCAATTCGACCTGATGCAGATTGACGACCACGGTAATACCGTCGCGGGTACAAATTTCGCGCAGCAGTCCCATAATCTCTTCACTGGCAACCGGGTCAAGGCTGGCAACCGGTTCATCGGCCAGAATCACACGCGGTTGTTGTGCCAATGCACGGGCAATACCGACGCGCTGTTGTTGTCCGCCTGACAATTTATCGGCGCGATTCCATGCTTTGTCAGTCAATCCCACGCGAATTAAGGCATCGTGCGCAAGATCCAGATCGGTGCGGCGAAATAAATACAACAGACTTCCCAGCCACGAGCGATGCGACAAACGCCCGGTGAGTACATTGGTCATGACCGACAATCGATCCACCAGATTAAAATGCTGAAACACCATGCCAACCTGTGAGCGAACTTCACGAAGATTGTCTTGCGTGACTGTTTGTTCGCCAATCTGAATGGTGCCTGCGGTGGGGGTTTCCAAGCCATTGATAGTACGCAATAAAGTAGATTTTCCGGCACCCGATGGGCCGAGAATAACCGTGAAAGAACCCGCTGCAATTTCTGCGCTGACGCCCTTGAGTGCCTCAAAACCATTGGCATAACGTTTGCCGATGTCTTTGATAATGATTTTAGCCATACGACCTCCAAATTAATTCGCGGCCGGCAAATCGCTCGCCGACCGCGACACTTCAATTACTTCAACTGCTCTTTCTTCAGGCCCAACTCTTTAACCATATCGCGTATGGATTGATAGTCCTTAGGACCCACTGCAACGTAATGGCTGATCTTGCCGTAGCCCGTTACTTTGATTTCCTTGTCCGCGTTCAGGATCGCGTCGCGAATCTTTGCTTTCAGCTCTTTTGGCAAATCGCCGCGATATACCAGCGGAGAACCTGGCAACGGAGTAGATTCGGCGATGATGCAATTGCTTTCCTTGGTAATCAGACCTTTTTCCAACATCTTTGGATAAGTGATGTCGTTGTCAGCCGCCGCATCAACCGTCTTGTTCTTCACAGCCAGTTCCGCTGCATCATGTGAGCCTGCATAGGTAAACTTGCCGAAGAATTCCTGAGGCATCTTGCCGGTAGCTTGCTTCACCATGTAGCTCGGCATCAAGCCACCGGAAGTAGAGGCTGGATCGACAAAAGCAACATTCTTACCTTTTAAGTCAAGAATGCTTTTGATGCCGCTATCGCAAGGTGTAACGATGATGCTTTTGTAGGTAGCTGAATTGCTGCCTTCACGGATACCGACGGCAAATGCTTCAGCGCCTGCTTCTTGCTCAGCCAGGTAATAAGACAAAGGGCCAAACCAGGCGATATCCACACGCTTCTTTTTCATCGCTTCAATCACGCCCGCATAGTCAGTAGCGGTGAACATTTTCACTTTTTGACCCAACTTCTTTTCAAGATAGGCGCGCATAGGCTCGAAGGTTTTGATCATTTCTTCGTTGTTATCCGCTGGAATCAAACCCAGCACCAATTCACGAGCTTGTACCGCTGCAGTTGCACTCATCAGCGAAGCGCCGATCAGCATGGAAAGAATAAGTTTATTAATTTGCATTTTGTAAAACTCCTGTCAGGTTTAGTAGCGGTTAGGAAGAACAGCTCATGGTGCGGTGCATAGTTGATCCGTCCTGAGCAAAACCAAGTTTAGAAAACGTGCTTCATGCCGAAAGCGTAGCCGGATGGACTATTGCCAAGTGCAACTGCAGCACCACCCGCAGTAGAACCCGCAGATGTAATGCCGAAATTTGCGCCAGACTGGTTGGATATCTTGGTGTACTGGGCGTACAGAGTGGTGTGCTTGCTCAGACTATGGTCGTAGCCTACAGAGATTTGTTTGGCTCCGGTATTGGCGACTCCTCCAATCTTTCCTGCTGTAGTGTAAGCCAGCTTCACGTCATCATTACCGAAGCTGTACTTGCCGCCCAGGTACAAATTGGCGCGGCCAAACGAATCCAGTCCAGCCACTGAACTCTTATTGTTTTCATAGACCAGATTCAATTGCAGCGCATCCATGGTGTAGCCAAGTCCCAACTGGGTGGCAGACTGTGTATCACCGGCAGCCACCGCACCAGCGGCACCAAATGTGCCGGTACCTGCTGAGCCGTACTTGAATGATTCATATGCCAAGGTAGCATAAAATGGGGCGGCATCGTACATTGCGGCCAGCGAGTAAGCTGAGCCCTTTTGCTGAGCCGCTGTGGTCGCAGTTTCAGCACCGGCAACAATAGCGGCTGCAACAGTGAAGTTGTTCATTTTCGGGCTGATATAAACCAGCTCGTCAGTCAAACGTGCAATATGCAAACCAGCACCGTTGGTCGCTGATGAGCCACCCCCCATCAAGGAGTAGTTTGTGGCCAATTGATCGACAAATACATCAAGCTTGCGGGTAGCTATCTTGTATGGGGTGTCGTGACGGCCCAGCAGCACTGTGCCCATACTTTCGCTCTTCAAGCCGGCAAAAGTGTTGCGGGTGCCGAAAGTGTTTTTAGCTCCTGCAGCACTGGTATTATCCATATCAATTTGCTGCTCGATTTGCCAGATGGCGGACAGTCCGTCGCCCAAGTCTCCCGAGCCCTTGAATCCGAGCTTGGAAACCTGGCTTGATACCTGTGTAGCACTAACAACACCGTTATCGGTAGAGCCGACGGCTAAATCGGCTATACCGTAAATGATCACATTACTGGTGTCAGCCATTGCAACAGGTGCCACGAAGACACCAGCAACTGCAAGAGCGATTAAACTTTTTTTCATAGTATTTATCCTGAGGGAGAGTTAGGGGGTAATGTGCAGTTGGATCCGGTCTGCACGGAACCGGGTAATGGCGTACTCGACCGGAGTGTCGTCCCGATCAAGCACGTTCAAACTTTTTACTCGCAAAACCGGGCGGTTCTGGGTAATGCCCAGAAGTTTTGCGTCATCACCTTGTGGGAGCACTGCCGTCACGAGACTTTCCGTTCGACGCAATGTGCCGTAGTTCTTTACCAGCAACTCGTGCAAGGAACCATTCTCATAACCATTGAGCGTCGCGCTATAAGGCTCTACGGGGAAGAAGTGAGAGATCACACAGAATGGCAATCCATCAGCCAGACGCAAAGTTTCAATCCAAAGAACCGGCTCATCCGGCGAAAGTGTCAAGTGGCGTGCAACACCTACAGAAGCTGGCACAGTCATCTTTCTGATAACCTTGGTATCTGTAGCGATGCCAATATCGGCGAGAGTTTGGGTGAACCGCGTATTTGTTCCTACGCGATAATCAAGCAACTGGTCGGTGATGAATATGCCAACGCCATGCTGGCGCTCCAGCAGCCCATCAGAAATCAACTCTTCCACCGCCCGGCGCAAGGTATGGCGATTCACACCAAAGCGGGCAGCCAACTCGCCTTCTGAAGGCAACCTATCTCCGGGCGAACCTTGACGAACATAATCACGCTCCAATACTTCGGCGATCTGTGCATAAAGGGTAATTCCGGTGTCTCGGTCGATTGCGTAGAGGCTCATGACAATAGATGTCTAGATATGTAATGACGCTCACTATGCTGAAAGAGTATTTCAGCGTAATGAATTTTTTGTTTCAGATTTGTTAAGTTTTATTTCAAGAACAGGCTGACGCAGCCTGTGATGATGTTATGCAAATACACGCTAGCAATTGCATTGAGGTAATTGGTATGCGCGAAGCGACTTAACTATACAATCGACGGAGGGGGAAATGCCTCGCCTTCGGGGGTATCATGCGCAAACAGAAACTCGCGGATTTACTCGCCATCGAATCGGCACTGAAAAAACTCATTTCCGCCTGCCACAAAAGAAAGAACGGTTGTGGCTGTCCGATCATTGACAGCCTAATTAGCGGGAAAACAACCCTTTGATGTGACATCTGATCCACCCATACGACGAAAATAAACTTTTATCCAATACAACGATTTTTGACTGGATTTCAGCGCGTCTAGAAAAATAGAGTTTTGCAACAGAATTAGGTACTCAACTGCCCGTCGGTTCTTGAATTGACCTTCCGTTAAGCAGTCATTCAAACAGCACTGAAATGAATATTTATCTTTGTTCTTGTTGACATTTCCATATCCTTACTTTAATGTAAGGCATGTCTTAAACAGGAAGATTCATGTCAACTGCAACCATAACCAGTAAAGGTCAAATTACTATCCCCGCCATCGTGCGCGCTGCGCTTGGCGTAGCAACAGGGGATCGGGTTGAGTTCGTTCAAGTTGAACCTGGACGATTTGAGTTATTTGCATCTACGCAGTCTGTGAGTGCCTTGAAAGGCTTGGTGAGAAAACCGACCACGCCAGTAACGGTTGAAATAATGAACGAGACAATCGCAGAGCGCGGAGCATCATCAAAATGATCGGTTTAGATACCAATATTCTCATTCGCTATATTGCTCAGGACGATCCGGTGCAGTCGCCCAAAGCAACGCGACTGATTGAGTCGTTAGCTACGGATGATCCGGGCTACGTTAGCCTTGTTTCGGTGGTGGAACTGGTCTGGGTGTTGATGGGATGCTATTCATCATCCAAAGCTGAGATTTGTGTGGTGCTGGAAACGTTGTTGCGCACCAAAGAAATTATCGTGGCGAATGCCGACATTGTTTGGAGAGCGTTGCGACTATTCAAGGCTAATAACGCTGATTTTTCGGACTGCTTGATTGAGCGTTCTGCCAGCGATGCTGGATGTGGCTATACAGCGACATTTGACCAAGGTGCTGTCAAGAATTGCGGGATGAAGTTAATCGACTAAATTGCTATTGGCACAAAGAAGATAAAAAATGGAAATCTTGATTTTATTGGTGTTCGCTATTGGTGCTGGCACGATTATTTACTACATTGGCAAAGGCGCGGTTGGGTTATATCGCAAGGCTTTTGGATTACCGAAGGGTGTTGAGCCTATGCAGACTAATAGCTTTGCGGCGCAAGACGGATCTGACGAAACAGGCTGGTTTGGTCTTCCGAAATACAGGGATGTGGTCGTGCCAGACAAGCATCACTACGCAACCGTGGTTTACATGGACAGTCCAGTTAAGCAGTATTTCTATGATTTGATGGCGGGGTGGAAATTTGTAATCGAAGATGGTGCTATCAAGCCTGGATTGAGTCTTCTGTTCTTTTTCACATTAGGTGCGATGGTGTCTTTTGTGTGGGTATTGGTCATTGCAATTGTAAGCATGTGGTTTTTGCTTTGGTTATCCCCTCGCGCTATGAGGGCGACAAGAAACTCGGCAGAAATGTCAAAAAACCTCACCTCTGATGATTGGCGACAAGTGTACCGTGAACTGGCTGAGTCAAGAGAACGCGAAGATGAAATGACAAGAGCGTTTAGGCGAAGCGGCATCGGCCATCGCTGGTAATACCCAAGATGAATGGTTTGGGGCGGCAAATGACGCCCTACCGCCCTTTTTTTATTTCTTGTTTATCGTGTCCGCAATCTTGTTGCCAAGGTTGTTAGCTTTATTTGCCACATCAGATACAGCTTCAAGCGTAGCGTTGTTGGTATTTTCTACCGCTTGAAGCACAGGCTGAACGGCTGGGTTGTGCGCCACACCTTCTTCACCTGATAACCCTTTGGCTATTCCGCCACCGGCTATTGCGCCACTTATCATGCCAACCCCTTGTAGGGTACTGGCAGTTCCAACATCGGCCTCCGCTCCTTTGCGCGCAGCGCTCCTTTCGATATTTTCTTTGGCTTTATCGGCTGCCACTTTGGATGCGGCTGTTGCTTCAGGTGCTGCCGCTGTTTCGGCTTTGAGTACACCGCCTTCGGCCTTGGTTGCCTGAGATGCTACGCGCTCTTCCGTTTTGGCGGCAACTTTCAGCGCGGTTGCCTGCGCAACATCTCCAGCTTCCCTGCCTAGAATTTTTCCACCGACATTACCAAGAAGTTTGCCGCCAGCCCCACCCCCAACCGTCAAACCAACAGCAATCGCAGTACCCACGATGTTCTCAGTGAGCGTTCCTGTATTCTGATCCGCAACTGGCTTCGCCACACCGGCATCATCTGGAATCAGCCCTGCCCTATCCGCAAGTTTAGTTGCGTCTGACCCAAGCGCGACCGGCAATGCATTCGCGGCAGCTCGCCCAAGATTGCTTCCCTTGGTTGGGTCGGTGGAATTTTCTGCACGGGTCTTGATCGGCTCACCTTCTTTATGAACCTCCCCTTTGCCTGCGCCGATTGCGGCAGTGGCTTGCCCTGTCATCGCCTGCACTTGACCTGCCACATTGTTGGCTGGCGCAGTGCCGGGGATAACGCCGGCAGTTGCTTGCAGCCCCCCTACTTCCTTGTTATTTTTCGCGTCAAAAGCTGAAACTGCTTGAGTGCCAGGCACAGTGGCTTGGTTTTGTTCGTGCTGGGCTGCTACCCCGTTGGTTGGTGCTGGCATGGTTTTTTCGATCTCTGGGACTAACTTTTCATCCGAGAATTTTTGAGCGTACTGGCTCAAGTTTTCTGGAGCATAACGAGACATCGCTTCAACATCGTTGGCTGTGAAAGTTTTCCCGGATGTCGGATTGTTTTGTCCTCTCATCCAATCCATGAACTCGTTCATGTGATTGGTATCGTAGCTCGCCCCCATTTCTTTGGTGCGGGTCGCGGCCTCTTTGAAAGCAACTGCTTTTTCATGGCTGGATTGGGCAGATTGCACATTCGACAAACTGTTATCAAGGCTGCTTCTAACCCCTGTCGCTGCCCTCACGGTTGACTCGTCCCCCTGCGTAAAACTGGAGCTATGCGCTGCGGTGTTGGTCTTGGTGACAGCCTCTTTATAGTCCTTCTTATTTGCCAATTCGTGGGCTAATTTTTGTGTTTGTGATGTTGCTGAACTACTTGTTCCTTTGGTTTCGACACCGCCCGATACGGTTGCGCCGCCAAATGGAGTATTCAACCCACCCGATGCCTCGGCTCTGGCGAAGGCCGATACTTGTGCCATCTGCGTTTGGTTTAAGCCATGTTCCTTGGCAAATTTATCTGTCAATGCCTGTTCCTGTCCAAACGAGGTCATAAACTGCGCCGCACCCGTTAATGTGTCACTGGTTGAGGCATTGATACTTTTTCCGTGACCTCTTTCAAAAGAAGAAGAGGCACTGCGGGCTGCGGTCATGCTGTTGGAGGCGATTGTTGTATCGGCAAGTGCGGCTCTTTCCGAATTTTCTGAAGCTGTTTGAAGCGAACCAGATGTTCTCCCGCTCAGACCAACCTTAGCCCCGATATTTTGGAATGCGGCAGTATTGTTAACCAGATGGGTTGCTTTGCCATTTTCCATACCGTAGAAGTTACCTACATTGTCCGCACCTGTAGAGTTAAACCCACCTTGACGAATCGTTGGACTTGCATTGTATTGCATCATGCTTAAATTATCGGCGGACTGATTACCCAGAGAGGCATTACCCATCTGCGTATTCCCTGCCGACATGCCAGAGGCAATTCTCTCGGCTTCACGCGCTGGCGTAGTCATCCCCGCAATTGCCTGTGCGCCGACATCCCCGCCCTTTACGATTGCTGCTGCGATGGCGGGTATCGCCGTGGCGGCGATCATGCCGGCGATGGCCTCATCGCTAATGTAAGCGTTGTTCACCATGCTGTATTGCGACATGGACAAACCAAGCCCGCTGGTCATTGCCGCCAGATCTTGCGCGTGCATTGTCATCACAAGGTGCATGACAGCATAAAGCGGTGGCCACAATTGCACCCACACAAGGCTCATTACATAGCCCTTCAATACCAACCCACCTTTATGCCCCGCCAGCAATACCAGCAACATGATGATCGGAAAAACCGAATACTGCACAATCTCCACGATGTTCTTGACCTTGGGCATGGTGCTTTCCGATAGCTTGGACATCATTTTGTAGCTGTCGGAGGTTGAACGGATGGCTTGCGCCTGAGCCAGGTTTGCCGCCGCACCTGCCGCATCGCCGATCTGTGCTGGCAGCAGGTACTGAGCATCAATCATAAAATTGCTCATGGCTGTTTGTTTAACCGTATCCATTGCGGTTTTAGAGATACCCAGCATGTAGTTGGTGCTGGTTTGAATCGTGCTTTGCACGGCTGCATTAGCGGCAGCGGTTGGTAATCCCGGATAAAGCCGATTGCCCAACGTATTCATTTGCTGCGTATTGACCGCGAGTATTTGCGTGGTCAAAAATCCGTATGCGCCATCGCAGCCATACGTTCCTGCAACGGGTGTTGAACCTGGAACAGCGCGAATTGTGACGAGCCTACCCGGATTGGTTCTGCCGTTGAGGTAAGTCCAGATGTCGTTCGTTTTTGCCATGTCTGAGGCGACGATGTAGCCGGTAGCATATTCTGGCACCACGCATTCCCGATAAAACTCCATGAGATTGCTGGTCAAAATCGAATTATCGAACTTGGTGTGCAGTATTTCTTGCTGAACGCGATGCCCCCACAGTGTGCCGTTGCTGCGGAACTGGATGTCGGCTGGTAGTGAAAAGGTTGTCTCAAACGTTCGGGTTAACCAATCCCCGACATGACTAACCGAGTGTGCAAAAGAGGCAAGGCCAATAGGCACGTTGGCCACGGTGACGGACGGTTGAGTCCCGGTTCGGTCGGTTATCACCACGCTGACTTTAGGGACGAGCAGCATTCCATTGAATACGGCCAGCATAATGACCCACCGCCCGAAGTCGGGTAGCTGACTAAATCCGGCAAGTACGGCCATTGCCATTGAAAGCAGCCCCACCAAAGCAATGGTGCGCATGAGGCCAAGATAATCGCTGCTACCCACAATTGCAGCCACTGCGTTGAACACCAGCTGTAGTTCCCTGACGTTCCAGTAGGAAAATATCTCAAACGTAAGCATTAACGTTCATTCCCAAACACGGTCATCGAAGTAAAGGCTTGTGCAGGGATACCGGCAACCATTGCCTGGTGCATGAGCTGTATTTGTCTTTCCAGTTGCGCTTCCTGTTGCACCTTTGCGTATTCCGCGAGACGTGATGTTTGAAGATTGCCGTTCAGTAGTGTGAGCCTCTCATTCAGTTTTTGCAGTGCGTCTTGCGCGTCTTTGGGTGCAGAGCCGTTCTGTGAATTAGCCATGATTTGCGCTGCCGTTTTGAGGATGTTATTGATATAGGCATAGGCAACGTCCACAGCAATCAGTCTTTTGTACGCATCAATAAATCCGGGATTGACGGACGCGCTGGTGGAGATCATTTTCCAGACTGGGATCGCGGAGGCATCGACCAGCTTAAAATCACTGATGGTTTGCACGCTGCGACCAATCACGTTGTTTCTCAAGTTGTCCAGCTTGGTCGCAATTCGATTGATAAACGGCGTGACCGCGAGACTGCCAACGCTCGGATGAAGGCAATCCACCGCTGTGTCACAAGTGAACAGGTTGATTGGCGAGGTTACGCCATTGTTGTAACCGATAAAGTCGTTTAACTCCACCCCCGTCGGATCAACGTAATGCCAGCTTGCGCTTGTACCACCATTCGCGGCGTTTACTGCTGGATTTGGCGGGTCAATAATGATCGTTCCCGTCATGCTCATAATAAAAAGTTTGTCTTGATTATCCAATCCGGTGCTTTTGCTCAAGGCCATCCACACCACATTACCGGGTCTGTATTGATCTTTCTTGGAAGGGTCTAGTGCAATGGCCGCATCCTCCGCAAGTCGCTTTGCTGCTGCGCTATCTCGTGAGGTCTTCCATGCATCGTATGAATCCGGCAGCATATTTGAAACAGCTCCCGCCACATGACCAAACATATCCGATGAACTTTTGGATAGATCAGAACCAAATAGCGCGGGGATACCTTCCGCCATCTTGCAGGAGTTGACATTCATCCCGTTGACCTTGTTGGCAACATCCTGCAAATACTCGAACAGACTTGCCATTTCAGGCATGGACGACTTGATAGCCAGCAGGAATGCGTAGCTGATTGAAGTGCCGATGTTCTGGAACAGCGCGGTAATCGCAGCTTTGTTGATAAACGAAAATGAACCTGCGGTCAGATCAATCCCTCCGCAGCCGATATTCAGCGATGGCGGTGTCATCTGCACGAGCTGGTAGTTCTTGACGGGTGACCTGGCGTAAAAGCCGCCCGCCGAGTATCCGTTCATCGTCTGCCCCTTGTAAGACGACGGTGGCGTGGCATTTGAGTACCCACCCATACTATCGAACCAACTCTGCATTCCTGTTCCCACGTTAGCGTTGGCAGGCGCGGAGATGAAACAGGCGGCAGCAAGCACGGAAATGAGCAGTTTGTTGTAGCGCATGATGAAATCCTTTTAGAGATCGCCGGGTTTGGTTTGAGTCAACACATAAATCCGCTCAACGAAGTCCTGCAACGACAACACGCCCGAACCAAGAATGACCATTTTGTGTGTTTTGACATTACCGAGCACAAACAGCGGCACGGCATCTACCCCCAGCTTTGCGGATAGACCGTTGTCTTTAACCGAGGGAGGCAATCCGTCAATCGTTGATCCATCCAAACTGATCGGTAGAATTGTCATATCGTATTGGCGGGTAATCCATTGCAAGGTCGGTACCATGTGCTTGCAATAGGGGCAATCACCCCGAAAGAAGAAGAATATCCCCCACTCTTTGGCAAGGTCGGCCATCGTGTTGTTTTGCCTGGCATCCCGGTCTCGCGTTGCCACCTTGATGGCGGAGTTATTCATTGGATTTTTAAGTTCAAAGTTCAGCTCGGCGTTTTGCCACAGGACACGCCGCCATATATCCGCAAAATAGCTGGCCCGGTCGATTTCAACCTTCTGCGCGGCCATGTACGATTTGATGTTTTCTGCGGTGGGATGCACCACGGCCAGCGCGCGCTTGGCATCAAGGTCTTTACGTATCTTCTCCAGTTCTTCGACAGCGAGCTCTTCTTTAGTCTTTTCCGATTTTTCAGATGCGCTGATTTCTTTGGGCTTCTTGGCTGGCCGTGCTGTTTCTTCGCAGTACCAGTTAAACTTTTCCTGACCGTGACACGCCCATACAGATGAGTATTCCATACCGGATGGATAATCTCGTCCTTCCAGTGCGAACGATGAGGTCGGCACTAACGCGGTCAGCAAAGCAAGCAAAGTTGGGATAGCCAGGCGCATTGATTACTTCTTGCCCAAGGCCAGCTCAGTGACGCGCTGTGTGTAATCGTAGGTGGTGCCAGGTGAATCTTTGATAATCGCAGCCGAGTTGAAGAGCGTACATCTGCACTCGCTTGCCACCTGGGTAAGCGCGGCATCAAGCTGTTTGCCAAAGCGCGAAGCGGACTCAATGATTTCCGTTTGGGCGGTCTGATCCATGCCGGGCTTCATTTGCGCGGCCAATCTCTTTTGTTGCGAAGTGACAATGCCGATAATGTCCACCTTCGCCATTGCGGGCGCGGGGTGAAAATATTGCCATCCAGCCAAGACTGCGATAGTGACTGTTGCCGAGACGATGCCAGTGGTGAGGTGAGCGAGAGTGGACATTTTGTTTCCCGATTAAGCGATGATGCGAATCTGCAAGCCTGCATGAGTATCAAAAAAAACCACGTCCTCACACAGACAGAAAGAGGCAGTAAATACCTTGTAGCCCGCATTTTTTAGCTCGCCAGCAATGTCCCTTGCCCGCTTTTCTTCGGTCTTGCAGCGTTCAATGATGCGACGGACGACTTTGCGTTTCATGTTGTTTGCCATTTTTAGTTTCCTTATGTGAATAAAGTTTTCGACTCGATCTTCGTGTTAAAAAAGTCCCATTTTTCGTCTGTCCTCGCGCGTTCCTTTGCGCCTGTCATTTTTGATTCTTTCGTTAAGCAGTACCTCGATAGCCTGTTCGGTCGTCATGCTGTTTTGCTCGCGCATGCTCTTTATCCGCTCAAAATCTTCGGCGCGTGTGGAGAACAGCATCATTGAGAACGGATCAAGCAGTAAGCGACCAATTCCGGATCCCATCGGGCTATGCACAAAGATTTCTGAGTAATTGCCATGATCGGTGGTGATAGAGGAAAGCTGGCGTTTCATCCACTCATCGATGGTGAGCTTGCCTTCTTTTCCTAGACGGTCAATGTTTTCCGGCTTCTGCCGCAGCAAGAACAGCCAGTCCGCATTATTGATGGTTGCTTTGGTTGCTTCCGTCTTGTAGTAGTCATCCACGCTTTGGGTGATCGTGCCGAATGCACCGCCGTACTTTCTTGCCCTGCGATAACCGGCTTCGATGAAGTGTCCGCTGCTGCCGCTCCCCATCAAGTCCCACGCCTCATCAATAATCACGATCTTGCGCCGTGAGCGATCCAGATACATTTCCTGGGTGATGCGATACATGATGATCTGCATAACCACTGCCTGAAGATCTCTTTTACTCTTGAGTTCCTCAAGCTCAAGCACGATAAAGTCATTGTTAAATTCAATCGTTGCAGGACCTTCAAAGTAGCTCGCATATACGCCGTATTTTGTGTAGGGTTCAAGTGCGACGGCCATGTGCATCAACTCCGTTTCGCTATCAGAACTCTCATTAATTTTGCCAATGCGTAGCAGCTCGTAAATGTCCGTGATGGTGGTGTCACTCCCCTTCACTCCCCATACCTGCTTGATAGCGGAAGCAAGTGCGGTATAGCAAAAGTTGTTCAGGGGCTCACGCGGACTCGCCATTTCAGCCAGGAGAGGAAGCAACATTTCCATGTCGTTATTGATGTCCCTGACCATCGAGAATGGATTGAGGCACAGCGTATTGTCACGCTCGTCAGTAAATTCAATGAATTCGCCGCCCATCAACTCGCACAAATTTTTGTAACTGCGGCCTACGTCAATAATCCAGACTTTGGCATCGGCTGCACGATAGCGGTACGCCATTTCATTCACAAATACCGATTTGCCAGACCCGGATAACGCGGCCACCGCAAAATTGTAGTTACCACCCGTGTTGTCAAACAGGTCGAACCCCATCGGTTGCCCACGCCGCCCGAACAGGGTAATCAGCGGAGTCTTGGTCCCCTTCCACTCGGCAATCAACGGCGATGTCATCACCGCGTTGTCGAGCGTCTTGGTGTAAGAACGCCCGAATGCAACCAAGTCTTCTTGCAATGGTTGTCCTAGCGTCATTGGTAGCGATGCGACAAATGCCTGATGCTGCAAATAATAGTCGCGCGACAGATCAAACCCCCTCGCACGCCACACCGATCTAACCGCGTGCTCAGCACGGGATGCATCAGCTTTTGTCGATAGCAGGCAGATTTGGTGGTACATGCGCAGCGTCCCCTTGCCTTCATCAAAAGCACCCAGCACAGCATCCCAGTCACGCTTACGATCTTGTAGGTCTGGCTGAAATCTTGCCATGTACGAGGCCGCGTTCTGTGTAGCGCGAGCACTTTTTAGTTGCGCATAAGTGCGTGCGGATTCGTAATCTTGCACAACCGCGCCCATAGTGATTAAGAATGGGCATGGCATTGCCAGGGCAGCTTGGTATGGGTCGCCAATGACGCTGCTCATGTGATTCAGGCGGCTATATTTCGGGTAGTTCCTGACCGAGAAAAACTGCATAACCGTTTCTTGGCCGCCGCTCTTGCAAGACCGGATGGCTTCATCGCTAACGCAGGATGCAATTTCGGGGTTGGACAGTTGTTCGCGAATTATTTGGTTGGGGTTGTAACTCACGGACAACTCGCTGCGCTTCTCAGGACAAAACACCCGCTCGTGATCGAAGAAATCGCCCACAAAATCCAGCAGGTGATCCGGGGTCCAGTCAAACCCATCCAAGTTCGCCGACCTGAGTGTTGCACGGACACTCTCACGCGTCCTGATCGCCTCCTCTACATCCCCCACTTCAAAAGGGGAAAGTGGCAACGTGATCGAAATAACACACCTGAAATTGCGCAACCAATACACCCTGTTGGCTAGCAGTGATTTGGACGTACCCCCCATGTAGTATTCATTGCGTCGCGTCGTTATCCCAGCCAGCTCGCTTACTCGCACCGTGTCTTTTTGTTTTTTCAACATAGGTGCGATATCTGGTGATGCGTACAGTGAAATCTGGATGCCTGTTTTAGCCATGCACGAATCGAACAGGCTGGACAGTATTTTCTCCATTTCATCAGTTGCACCGGTCTG
>Ga0210034_1001151_pt1 | contig 24111 bp, 18 predicted proteins | sample CryGeymeta201505_FD_185466 | JGI IMG/M metagenome (GOLD analysis project Ga0210034, IMG submission 185466) | Groundwater microbial communities from Crystal Geyser aquifers in Utah, USA - Crystal Geyser metaG 2015-05 (SPAdes) (version 2) | ecosystem: Environmental > Aquatic > Deep subsurface >... | reverse complement strand
GTGCGATACAAAAGCTCAATAGGGTTGCTCAAGGCTACAGAAATTTTAATAACCTGAGGATTGCTATTCTCTTCTTCAATGGCAAACTCAACCTATTTTCACACTATTAACGGTAGAACCAATTATTGAACATAGTGTAGGCGAGATACGATTTTATACAATTCTATTTGCAATTATGATAACAATTTTTAATAGGGAAATTAATTTATTAATTCTTGATGAACCGGATTCACTTCTCGATAATAGTTTGCAGCATTTTTTAATTAAACTACTTCATCGCGTCCTAGAATGTGGTGTCAATATCATTATAACTAGCCATAATCAAAAGCTATTTAATAATCTTGAAAAATTTAATGTAATTACATTCTAAATATGTGGTTTAAAATTCCCCTAAAATATCGTGCATTGTCATTTCTTGTACTTTTAGTATTAAGCTCAATCTCATTCATCTGGCAAAATCTTTTTTATTTAATACTATGCACTGTGTTGTTTATTCTTGGATTATTAGTCCATGCATTTCATCTAAAAAAATTGCATATAAAAATTCTATGTGTGCTCATCTTATTTGTATTTTACTCAATCATGTTGAATGTTTCTCAAAGCAAGTCCGTATTAGGCATAATGGAATTTGCTTCAAGTATGTTTTTTTCTCTTATTACAATCCTAGTTTTAACACAAGGTATAAGGGTTGAGGAGTGGTTAGTTATCTTACATAATTCTCCATTATTTCTAAAATCAATTATTATTGCATTGTCTTCTAGCTGGTCTTCTATGATAATCGACTTAAATAATACTTTATTGACTCTTAAACTTTCTGGTTCACAAAATTGGGGAGCAAAAAAAAGCATTGCGAATAAACTTACTACAAAACTAGAGTTTTATTTTTATTTCGCTTTCAATTGGGGGGACATGATCTACAAAACATTTATAAATTGGACAAAAAAAACAAATGAAGTTACTTACTCTTCTGAAATTAAACCAAATGAAATATATTATTTAAATTATTTCACAAATCTGTATGACAAAATATTTTTATCAAATGATATATGTGAAAGTTGGAAACAAATTTTAGAAAAATATCTAGTTGGTAAACAAAATATTCTGGAAATTGGAGCTGGTAGTGGGAAACTTACAGATTGGTTACTCGAAAACAATTATAAATTAATTGAATCTTTAGAACCTAATAAAGATTTTGTAGCTATCGCTAATGAAAGAATGAACAAGTACAATTTTAAGATAAGAAATGAGAAATTTCCGCCCGTACAAAATGGAACGAATAAATATGATGCAATCGTAATGCACCAAAATGTATTTTTAGAATTAACCAATGAAAACTCTATCTCCAACGTAATTAAATCATTTAAAAAATTTTTAGCACCAAATGGGTTATTAATTTTTGATTACCCAGTCCAACCTGCAATCCCTCAAAAAAATGATTATATAAATTTATTTGACGGGTCTTTAGATGGAATAGGTGAAATTAAATATGGTTATGAATATCTTGGTTCTCCATCAGCAAACCAATACAATGTTTTACTGAAATATGAAGTAATAGATCATGACTTTGTAAAGTTTTCATCAAATAACGTGATGTCAATTTTCTATCCACCTATTGATGAAATAGTAAATTCTATACAGTTTGCCAATTTTACGGTTAGAGCGAATAATGAAATTTCATATTTTTCATTCTTTTCACGCAAATTAAATATTTTAGTTTTTGAACAAAATAGGAGCTAATTTGATGAAAATGCCTGAGACAGCACAAGTAGCAATTATCTGGTTTTTATTTATTGGAATTGCTACATTAGCAATATTTTGGTCACCTATAAGCAATATCCTTTTCTATTTAACTAATGAAAAGATATACGCTGTTTTCATATTGGTCACTCCTGGTATATTAGTAATATTTTTATATAATGGCGTTATATTATTTAATCTCTCTTCCAATAATAAAAAATATACTTCGGGTTCATGGCAAATGAGCGCCTTGATATTTTATTGTCTGCTTTTAGTACTTTTTACCGGCGGTATCTCAAAATCCCCGCTATCTCCACTTATAGCTATTGTTCCGCTCATTTCTGGCCCATATTATAACACTACGGATAGGAAGAAGATATTGTTTTCATATTTGTTTGGACTTCTTCTGGTTTGCGGTCTTTCTTATCTGAATAGTTTCCAACCTCCTGAATCTTATCCAAAAACTTGGCTTTTAACTGGCCGTTTTGATAATATAATTGTTACATCATTTTTGTTTTTTGGAATAATTATAGAACTTTTAATTATAAAACTAAATGAAGGAGGTGAAAGAGTTAAAACAGCAACTTAAATTTATTTACAATATTCGTGCTTCTACAAAATGAGAATTATTCTGTTGCAATCGTATTTGAATTTTTACAACTTACCCTGTGTACTTGAAAATTTTTATATGCTTTCCTTCAGTTCCCCCACTTTTTACCCGTAATTATTCTTGCCGTCAGTAGGAATATGAGTTATCATTTCTATAGTATGCTCAATTTCCCTTTTTCTCTTAAAAAAACTTTGCTTTCACCGTTCATTTTCCCTAAACAAACTCCCCATCGCTACAGATACTTTCCCTTTTTCAAAACCCTTCGTTGAAGTGCCATTTTTACTCAGTGTACTTCCTTTTCTATTTGGGTTTGTTCCTTGCCGGTATATGTACAAAACACAGTTTTGTATTACACATTCCCGTACTTGCTTCTTTTCATATCCGGAACATTCCAGACAATGTTTCTTTATCGCTTTTAATGGTGTTACGTTCATTTTATTTTCCTCTTTTGTTATAATTTTATAAACTTGGACGTATGGACGCAAATTCATCAACTTTTTTACCGCACTTGAAAACGGCACTTTCTTACGTCCAAGCGTCCATCAACTCCCTCGCCCTTATTTTAAGGGAGAGGGCTGGGGTGAGGGTTCACTATTACAATTGTCCTCTTTGCACCCGATTTATTTTCCACAATGTTCAATCCTTTAATCCGTCCAAACATTTTGAACCAATGAGTTAGTTTTCGCTGAGTCAATTTTCCCGGTCCGTCGGAATCATAATCGCTATACTCTTTCTTAAAATCTTCGAACAACTCTTTTTTATCATATTCCTTTTCAAGTTCCAATCCCTCACTATATTCGGAGAACTCAATTGAAGTTTCGTCTATAAGTTTTTTCTTTTCAAGATTCACATATTCGTAAGCGACTAACCCTCTCATCAAATACAACTGCAAACACTCAATCATAAAGCAGTCAAAACTATTCCATTCTGTCTCATTCCATCCATCGTAAAATCTTTTCCCGAATTCATCAAACGGACGGTAATTTTTATTGTAGTAATCCGAAAACTCTATCACGAACTGCCTGTCCAAAGTTGAATCATCAACACCCTTAATCGAATAGTTTGTCGAGATCACAAGCTTTGGCGATTCATTCCCGCTCAAGAACATTTCATCTTTATTTTTCCGTTCGATGGTAATGCCGTCTGTAATTATTGAAAACAAACGCTCAAAAGGAAACCTCATCCCTATATCTTCAATTGCAATAATAGAAGTATCCGCTTTCACTCTTTGAAACGCAAAATTCTTTGAAGGATTAAAATTCCTTCCATCTTCCACAACCGTATTCCTTATATGTGAAACCCCTTTTATCACCAGCCCTTTTCCGCTTCTTCCAAAAGAACCTTCGCTCAACTTTTCATCAATAAAGATCACAGCTTTTGCGTTTGAAGGGTCTTTATACGCATGGAGCAGATAACCGATTCCGCTTTTCAACGCTTCATATCTTCTAACTTCTATCCGGCAGATATTAAAGAGCAAGTCTTCAAACATTGATCTCTTTTCTGTTGTTACATAATTCCGTTTTATAATTTGTTTCCTCCAGATATGCTTTTCCAAAGTCTTGTAATCTTTAAATTGAATTCTATTCTCTTCAATCTCGGCATATCCATTTTGGAAATAGAAATATCCTTTTTTATCGCAATCTTTATTAAACTTAATAGTCCGGGTAATGAGGAATTCTAAGAATTGAATTGAGAATAATTGCTGAGCAGATTTGATCAGTATATCAATAAGTTCCGTTCTCGTTGTCCCTTCTAAGTCTTCCACAGCGAATGATTCTAAATAATGCATCACCGTTTCTTTAACATCTATGCAGTCAATTTCCTCTACGATATTTTGTCTAATCCTCACAAACAAATAATTGCCGTCAATTCTATATTTGCAGAATCCTTCACTTTCAAGTAATCTCTTAAAACGTGTTCTCGATATTTTCATCACTCCCCGGTCATCAAAGTACCAGAATTTTACAATCGGCTTAACCCATCCAAAATTTTCTGCAATATGAAAGAGACTCCCTAACGTCACCCTTCCGTCATAGTCCTTCACAAACTCATCAAACTTTTTATTCAACTGCATTTCAGTATCGTGGTAATTGGGATTCGCAAGGCTCATCCCCACAAAATATTTTCTCCCAACTTCACCGTAAGGCACAAGAGCAAACCCAATTCTATACCACTCTTCATAACAATTTGAAGGCAAGTTTTTACTCAAACACTCAAGAGCGCTTTCTAACCTTTCCTTGTCAAAATGTGTTACCTCTTCTTTCCTCTCATTAACATTGATTTGCTTAACCGCTGTCTCTTCAATTTCAAAATACTTTGAAATCACTTCGACTAACTCTTCAGCTTCGATATATGGAGGAAGTTCTTTTGGTTCATCATAATAAAAAGTATATACTCCACCGCTTTCATGCATAGAGGGAGGAAGCACAGTCTGACAATTTTTCCATCTCACCTCAACATGCTTGCAGATATTTTTCTCTTTTGGCTTAAACTTAAAAACAGCTTTATCGCCCCCGAACTTTTTACTTAAAATCCCTTTGTCATCCTTTACTCGTAGGTAAATATGAAATCCCTCACCGCTTCCGCTTTGTATTACCCAATTATATTTCTCCGGCAGTTCCAAATCGCAAATAAGCTTGTCCAGTATTTCATAATCTTCAACAATATCCAAATCGAGATTTCTTAAATCATCATTTCCCAAGACAACACCTATACCCGTTGTATTACTCCAATCCATTTTCTCAATATCCTCGTCAGTTTGTTTTTCGCTCTGCCATTTATCCCATTGAATTTTCGGCTTCTTCACTTGTATCGGCAAAACATTAAACCCGAATAGCTGATGGTATTGCAAACCCATTTCTTTAACTGTGTTCATTTTATTTCCTGTTCTTAAATTAATAATTAATTTTAATTCATCTTTTAAAGTCCCTCTCCTTACCAAGGAGAGGGATTTAGGGTGAGGTCCATTCAATGTTTCAATTGCTTCCTTCAATGCATCCATATTCAAATGACTATAAATCTCCGTTGTAGTAATCGACGAATGTCCGAGCAATTCTTTAATAGTGTAAAGCGAAACCCCTTTCTGCGCGAGGTTCGATGCAAACGAATGCCTAAGCGAGTGGAAATGGATTGATTTATCAATCCCCGCAGACTTGCAAGCTCTCTTAAATCTCTTAGAAAAATAATCCCCCGTAAACGGCTCACCATTTAACTTCGCAAAAACATACAAAGCCCCTTCTCCCCTTTTTTGAAAGGGGGAGACCGAGAGGGGGTTCTGAATTGAAAGTATTATAGGTTGGCTTCCTTCGCTACCTCCCCCCTTACCTTGTAATTTTTTTCTCTGCGCTTCTAAAATCTCAAACACCTCATCACTAATCGGTATATACCTTTGATTTCTTCCCTTGGTAGTAAAATCCTCATCGCCCACAGTAATTATTCTTGTAGCAAGATTAACATTCTTCCACCGAAGATTAACAATCTCATTCAACCGCATTTTCTTACCAAAAGCGAAAACCGCCACATCACTAATAACATCATTTCCCTTTTGCCTACTGCCAACTGCCTTCTGCCCACCGCCTACTGCCTTCTGCCCACCGCCTACTGCTTTCTGCCCATTGCATTGCCAACTGCTGACTGATCATTGCCAACTGATCACTATTAATGTACGCCGGATTCACTCTCTGTTTTTTCGGCAGCTTAACTTTTAAGAAGTGATTTTCAGAAATATATTTCCAATCCTTTGCTTTATTGAAAGCGGCTTTTAAATTGCGGAAATAAACAACGTATCCTTTTTTAACAATGTGCTGTAGATGAATAACAAAATTCTCAATATCCTTTAACTGAATTGATGAGATAGGTTTCTGCTCTCCGAAGTACTCGACCAAATACCCTAACGAAATAGTAACAGACTTCAAATAAGAACTCGATCTGTTATTGCGGATAATATTTTTATACTCCTCAGCAAACACCCGCAGCGTTACAATTTCCTTTTGTTCAGTTTGAGGCATAAATGAAAAAAGCACTTTCAACTTTTCCATATCCTCAATAGAGAATTTGCTTAACATATTTTGAATTTCATTTCCCATTTTCTTAATCCGTTTTTATCAATCTCATCACTATTGTTTTTTCTTAATCTTAATCTTTTTCGTACTCTTGCTTTCATTCCTATTTATCCGCTTCTGACGGATTTCCTAATTCCTAATTCGGAATTCCTAATTATTTCTACGGCGGTTCCTCATCTTCTTCATTAATTACATTCGCTTCCCTTTGGGTAGTCCCGGGATCGTTCTCTTTCAACTTTTCACTTGATACTTGCGACTTGGTAAAAATCCACTCATCCAATTCACATTTGGAAAAGAAGAGCATCTTGCCGGTTGGTTTGTAATGGGGAATAACTTTTCGATAGGTTAACTTGTACAAATAACTTGGAGCGAATCCAAGATACGCGCACGCTTCCTTGAAGCAGAGTGGTCGGTCATCTTTCTTTTTTAATAGGTTCTCAAGATTGTTTAGCTTTTCCAGAACACTTTCTTGAGATCCTTGATGTTTTGAATTTTTTAAGGTTTTCATTTCTTACTCTCGATTTAATTGAATAATTTTATTTCGAGGGCAAAAATGGAAAATAAAGGAAGGAATATGTAACTACTTAATAACTACCATTAACTACCTAACTTTGGTTCTGTAATTTGTCTACAATAATTTTCATTTCATCACTTACTTGATAGACTTCCGTTTTGTTCTTTATATTATTTTTAAGATGTTTTAATTGTTCGGATGTCATTTCTTCATCAATCCAGCTAAAATGTTTGCTCAAGGATACAAATTTGTCTTTTTTGTAAGAGACAAATCCGACATTCATTAACACATCAAACAACGCTACAAAATCTTGTCTGTTTTTTAACCATACAATTTTATCTGTACTCTCGATTGGCTTAATAGATTTTGTTTTTAGTTCGCTCTCTTTTTTAATAAAGGCTATTTCATTTTCTACTTTTTCCACAAAGGTTGGTCCCGGCACATAAAATTCCAAGTCCAACCCTTCGCTTTGATTCATTTTTTCTTTTTTAACATACTCCAGATAAAGTATCTTTTCTTCCGGTGTGTTTAGATTATCAACGTGTTCTTTAACTTCATTAAATCTGAAATTATAAACTTCATATTGATTATTCTTTTTAACAACTTTCTTTTTTATCGTTGTTTTCTTCTTTGCCATTTTATCCTCTTGTTTTTATGAATCCCTTAAATTCTATATCTAAAAATGCCTAATTATTTTCAAATTTTTAATAATTCTTCTATCATACATTGTCAATAATTACTATTTTTGTAAAAGGTCAAAATATTCTCTATATGCTTATTCAATCAAAAATTTTAGACAATTCAGCATCTTCTTTTCAAGTCGAACGATTTTTATCCGAGAATCTTTCGTCGGGGAAATTTACTCAATTCAGTGTTGCTACTGGTTATTGGGATTTACCTGCCGTAATGGAATTAAAACCAGCTTTAGAAATCTTTTTAAACAATAATCTTTTTTCAGAAATCCGCTTCTTAATTGGTGAAGAACCCACTATAAGAACATCTCAACTTGACACTTCATTTCCTGAAAAGTATTTAAAAGCCGATCTCTCAGAACTTCCCTTCAAACCCGAATTTAAGGAAGTGGTAGAATTTTTAAGAAGGTATATTGAAACCGGTCGTATCAAAATAAAACTCTACAAAAAATCCTTCCTTCACGCAAAATGCTATATACTTGGAGCAGAAACTGAAAATGCGATTGGAATTATTGGGAGTTCAAACTTTACCCGTAATGGTTTACTCGGTAACACCGAACTAAATGATGTTGAATATGACCACCGGATTGTTAATTACCTTCCTAAAAACGAAACTCAAGACCCAAGTCATCGTAGTTGGTTTGAAAAACTGTGGAATGATGAAAGCAGTATTGACTGGACAGAAGAATTCAAAATTGAGATTCTCGGATTAAGCAAGTTTGGAAATCTGAGTTATTCTCCATTCGAATTATATATCAAGATTCTTTATGAAATCTATGGCGACGATATTGAGATAGAAGAAAATCTCCGGGCAGAAACATTCTTTGAAACAAGAGTTGATCTAACTCTATTCCAAGAGGAGAGCGTCAAAAAAGTTCTTGCCCGTTTACGCAATCCAAAAATTGGGATGTGTTTACTTGCCGATAGTGTCGGACTTGGTAAATCTTTTATTGCCAAAAAAGTTATTGAAGAACTTGGTTACTTTGGAAGACAAAATGTTCTTCTTATTTGCCCCGCTTCTTTACGTGAGGATTGGGAAAATCACCTAAAAGAAATTTCTCTTAATGCCCCAATTTTCTCAATCACCGAGTTTGCTTTAGAAGACAGTTTCGAAAGGATCAAAAACGATTTGATGCTGCGGAAGCTCAAATCTAAACGTAACAATGCAATCGAACTCTTAGTAATTGATGAAAGCCATAACCTTAAAACTCAAGCAAGCAAATCTTTTCGCCATCTATTAGAGTTACTTTCTGATAAAGAGTATTGTGAACAATCTCCAAAAGTATTAATGCTCTCAGCCACACCAGTAAACAATGGCATTAAAGACCTTGCAAATCAAATCTTACTCGCCAAAGGTGGGAATGATAAATTCTTTTCGCCCTTTGGCATCGAGAGCATATTTAATTTCTTTCGAACTACTCAAAGTGAATTTCGCAGAATTGGTTCCGAGGAAGTTTTCTCAGAACTCTACCCAATTCTTAATAGAATTATGGTTAAACGAACGCGGCATCAAGTTAAAAAAGATTTTCCTGATGCAACGTTGAATGGTGAAAAAATAATATTCCCGGTAGAAAACCTTGAAAATGTTCTTTATGAATTAGATAGTAAAATAATTCGTAAAGTTATCAGCGACGAAATCAATCTTTTGGAACATACTAAATCAAAACTTTATAAACATTTTACAAATGATTTAACCGATGAAGATGAACTCGTAGAAGATAAAATTGGGTTGGAAGAATTTTTTAAGTTAAAAAAAGAAACGATTAAAAAACATCAAACTGAATACGAATCAGTCTATCATTTTATTGATAAAGCAATAAAAGGATTGAAACTCGTTCCATATAGCTACTTAACAGAAAAACTTCTGAAAAATTCAGATGAAGAAGCCCAAGCTAATTCCAGAAAGAATTTAACCGGAGTAATGAAAGTAACGATGTTCAAGTCTTTTGATTCATCAATCTTTACTTTTTCTAAACGAATCGAAAAGTATTCCAAATATCTTGAGCAATTTGAAAAATTATTCTTTGTTGAGAAGATTCTTGTTAAACCGGCAATTATTTCAAAAGCCCTCAGTCGCACAGAAGATGAGTCTGATGAAGATGTAATAGATTTGATTTACGACGAGATTGAAAAATATAATGAGCGTCAGAATCACAAAGAGGTTAATTCGGATAAGGCGTTTGTTGAAATTAATATTGACGATTACAACACAACAAACATTAAGAACTTCATAAATCAAGACAGAGAAATAATCCAACTTATTGAACAAGTATTACACTCAATTACAGAAGATACAAAGCTTATTCGATTGAAAGCATTACTCAAAACTCTTAAAGGAAATAAGGTACTCATCTTTTCGTATTTCGCTACAACAGTTGACTATCTCAAAGAAGAATTGAAAAGTGATTTTCTTTATTCAATTAATGTTGCTGATGATGAAATAGCATTCCTTAAAAGTAAGAATGGGAAATTCAAATCCGAGTATGTAAAACGTTTCGCCCCTAAGGCGCAAAACCAGACTCTAATCAATGGCATTGTAAATGGGAAAAAAGAAATTAAAATTCTCTGTTCTACTGATGTCTTAAGCGAAGGTCAAAACCTTCAAGATTGCGGCATTATTATCAATTACGATCTTCATTGGAACCCGGTAAAAATGGTTCAGCGTAATGGTCGTATTAATCGTTTAGGCTCAACATTTGAACAAGTAAGAATTTTTAATTTCCGCCCGGAAGATCAGCTTGATAAATTTCTCCGTCTGATGTTAAAGCTGCAAGAGAAAATTCAAGTTATTGGCGCAAGCGTTGGACTTGATAGCAGCGTACTTGGAGAAAACATTACTCCAAAACAATTTGGTTTAATTGAAAACATCTACAGCGATGATCCCGAAAAACAGAAACAAGCAATCGAATCTCTTGAAAGAGAAAATGATTTAGCATTTGATGAAATCTTTGAAAATGACCTTCGTGTTTTTATGCGTAAAGCTTCCGATGAAGATAAAGAACGAATTAAAAACCTCAATCTTGAAAAGTGGTGTTTGCTTAATAAATTAACTGAAAAAGAAAAACTTCTCCTCTATAATATTGCTAAAGGTGAATTTCGCTTTATCAAAGAAGAATTAAATAAAGTTGCGGAAGAAAAAAACCATCTAAAAGCACTAACTATTATTCGCAGTTTCGATAAAGAACGGCAATTTGTTAAACTTTCGGATGACACAATCTCTGAAAGTAAAGACTTGGCAAAGAAGTTCTTTGATGCAGAAAAATCATATCAATTGGCAATGGATTTTGGAGACATCACAGACTTCCAAGGAGTTCGCCGAACCGGTGGAGCAGCGTCTCTTTCCTCATACAAAGAAGAATTGCTATCACTCCTCAATGAGAATATTGAGCGCTATTCTTCTGATAACATCAATAGGATGCGAATGCTTTTATCAAAACAAAATTACTTACCGCTTGAAAATCGTCTGAGAACTTTTGTCCGCCGGAATAATGGAAAGGTTTCAATCGATTTTCTTGACAACCTTGCAATCATCAGCAATCACTTATTAAATAATGATAAACCGGAGGATGTACCGGAACCTATATTCTGGTACGGCTATTATAACCAAGTAAGTGGGCAATAAGTTTATGTCAATTCGAAATCTCGTAGAGAATCAATCTAATTTAAATTTCAAAGAGCTTACAACTTCCCTAATTGCTGAGTTTGGAATCACCGATACGGTTAATTGGGATGCTGTTATTCCCGCAAACGTTCAACAAAATTTATTCGGTGGTGAAACTCTTCGGTTATTTGAAGACCACCCCAATTTTGCTTCTCAAAAAGATATTAGAACAATCGCATTAAAAAAAGGCAATACCTCTCAGCTCTTAATTCTCTTTGCTCGTTTAAAAGATGAAAAACTTTCTAAAACAAATATTGAAAAAGTAACTAAAAAGTTTATAGGCGGTTCTGCTGCTGAAAGATTTGTAGTATGGTTTTTTGGTAATCCCTCAGATACAGTATTCAAAGTTGTTCTTTCCGGTAAAGAAGGAAAAAAAATAGTCTTAAAGACTCTTCCGTTTGGTGTTGAACAACCTTATTACAAGACCTACGATTTTATACTTGATGAAGTTCATAAAAAAGTTTCTCGGTTATTTGTCGAACCAAATGAATTATGGAAAGCTCTTTGGAAATCATTCGACATTTCCGTAGTTAATAAGAAATTCTATCTTGATATTAAAGCAGCTTTCGATTCTCTTATCAATAATGCTGTTTTCAAAGGCTCAATTAGAATCGAGGAAGCTCGCAAACAATTTGCAGTTCGTTTGATTGGTAGAATAATCTTCTGCTGGTTCTTAAAAAAGAAAAATATTGTTGCTGATTCAGTCCTATCTTCTAATGCTGTGCCTAAGTACGAAGACTATTACTTCGAATTCTTAGAAAAATTATTCTTTGAAGTCTTCAACACTCCTCAAAAAGAGAGAATTAAACTTCCCGATGAGATTAAAGATTATCCATTCTTGAACGGTGGTTTGTTTGAAGATCAAAAAGGCGACTTTGGCGATTACAAACAAAAAGTTTTCATTGAGAACAATTGGTTCTTAGAGTTATTTAAAAACACACTTGAGAAATACAATTTTACTATTGATGAAAACACTTCCTCAAGTTCAGAAATTGCCATTGACCCTGAAATGCTTGGTCGCATTTTTGAAAACTTATTAGCAGAACAAAATCCCGAGACACAAGAGTCTGCACGTAAATCAACCGGTTCTTACTATACTCCTCGCGAAATTGTTGATTATATGGTAGAGCAAAGCGTCTCAGAATATCTAAAATCAAATGTCACGCTGAGCGAAGTCGAAGCGTCTCTTATCGAAGATTTCGTACACACAGAAGAACTCCCCGAAGAACTTAAACCATATACAGAACAACTACTTTCAAAATTAAACACCGTAAAAGTTCTCGATCCCGCGTGCGGTTCCGGCGCTTTCCCAATCGGGATGCTCCAAAAACTTATCGCATTAAAGCTCCAACTTTCCCCCTTTGCGAAAGGGGGAAACACAAAGGGGGTTTATGATCTCAAACTCCAAACCATTCTCACCTCCATTTACGGTTGCGACATTCAACCTATGGCAGTAGAACTTTCCCGTCTTCGCTGTTGGCTTAGCTTAATTATTGACGAACCAGTTGATAAGAAAAAATATAACTGGGGAATTGAAAACTTACCTAACCTTGATTTCAAATTTGTTTGTGTCAATACTTTGATCAGCCTTCCTAAAATGGTCGAGGATTCTCTTGGTACTTCCGCAGATGATTTTGAAAATTTAAAACAGTTAAGAACAGAATTCTTTTCCGCTTCAGCTAAACGTAAAATTAAAATTGAAGAAGAGTTTAAATCCTTACAAGACAATATTGCAGAAAAACAACGTGAGTGGTCAACAAAAAATACTGAAGCGGTAACACTACTGATTAATTGGAATCCATTTAAAGTTGATAAAACTGATTGGTTCGACCCTTTCTGGATGTTTGGTGTTAACAGTGGTTTTGAAATTGTTATTGGCAATCCACCATATCTTAACGTGGAATTAGTGCCCTCTACTATAAAAGAATTGTATAGAAAATTCTACTCAACTATACATAAACGCTATGACGTCTTCGGCTTGTTTTTTGAAACAAGTTTACTTAATTATGTTAAAAAAGGTATCATAACTTTTATTATACCTTCCCAAATAATGAACAATCTTTCTTTCTCTAAGTTACGTGATCTCATTCTTAAAAATCGTTGGCTTCATGAAGTGTGTTATTTGGGTGATAAGATTTTTGAAGCCGCAAACAATGATGTTTGCATCTTCATTCTTAAAAAACCAGCTATTGAAAAAATTAAGTTGGTGGACGCATTAAATTTTGATAACAAGATAACAAGCGTTGTTCCTACTAACTATTTTGAAAAATTTAACAATATTATAAGCGCTAATAGTAGCGCAGTAAGTGATTCTATCTTTACTAAAATGTATGGTTCTAATAATTTCCGTTTACGCCAAGTCTTCGATGTTTTCCAAGGCATTGTTACCGGCAATAATGATGTCTTTATTCTTGATGACGATACTATTGCTAAACATAAAATTGAAGAAGAATTATTACATCCCGTTTTGCACGGGCGTGATTTCGGTAAATGGTTGATCAGAAATACAGATAGAAAAATATTATATGTTACTTCAGATACTCAGATTTTAAAATACAATAACTCTTATAAATGGTTAGAAAAGTATAGAGCTTCATTAAAGCTAAGACGTGAATGTGCCAAAGGTGTAATTGAATGGTATTCTTTACAATGGCCAAGAGTTAAATCACAATTGGACTATACACCCAAAATTATTGTTCAAGGCACTCGCAATCCAAGATTAGAAACCCGCATTGTTGCTACAATTGATGATATTGGTATTTACGGCTCACAAGGTTTAAATTTCATTGTTCCCTCTGACAAGAAAAACACCTCTTCTGTTTTTTATCTTGTAGCTCTTCTGAATTCCAAACCAATCAATTATCTGTTTAAAACTAAATTTCTCAATGTTGCCATAAAAGCAGAATATCTTAAAGATATTCCTATTCCCGTAACTGATGATAAAATTAAAGATAGATTTATTGATGTTGTCACAAAAATTCTTGAGAGAAAAGAAATCAACTCAAAAGCCAAGACAAAAGAATTAGAAGACCAAATAGACATAATGGTTTACAAACTCTACAAACTCACTTACGAAGAAGTAAAAATTATAGACCCGGAGATAGAAAAAATAATTTCTAAAGAGGCTTACGAGAAATTTTCGTTATGAACAAAAACAAAACAGAAAAATATATAAGCTCTTTTAAGAAGGGTTATGATACTGCACCGAGCACAAAAGAAGAAGACTTATTAAACCGTTGGAACTTTGCCCGTGAGGTATATACAATTGCGTCCCGTACACCTCTTGATTGGTCTGTTAGAATTGGAATTTATGGTACCTGGGGTGAAGGAAAAACTGCCATTCTTAAATTTGTTAAAACAATTGCCTTAGAAGATAATCAAATAGTTATTTGGTTCAATCCCTGGGAATACACAACACCAGATGAAATGTGGGAATCATTCGTTCAATTAATTCTCACTAATCTAAAAAAAGCTGGCATAAATATTAAAAGACCCTCAAGATTATATTTGATAATTACTATTTGGTTAAAAAAAATTTTAAGAAAACCTGTTGATGCCTTCAGTTCATTAGCTCAATTAGATCCTTATGCAAGTGCTGGTCTACCAATTCTGAAAAAATTTTTAAGCTTTAATAAAAAATCTTTACGCAAACTTCAAAGTTTTACTTCTGGGAAAAGAATAATTGTACTTATTGATGATTTGGATCGCGCCAACCCTGTTTTAGTGCCACAATTATTATTTGCCATAAAAGAACTATTAGATTTACCCAGTATGGTTTTTGTTTTAGCATTTGATCCGGTTGTTATAAATAAAGTTTTGTACTCAAATAGGAACGATGAGGGACAAGATTATCTTGATAAAATAATTGATTTTCCCAAATGGCTCCCCAAATTGACTGATAAAGATTTGTTAAAATTATTGCAAACAGAATCCTATAAATATCTTCCCTTCTTAGACTTCGATTATATTCAACAAGTATTTCATCATTTAGATAAAAATCCAAGAAAACTGAAACAGTGGATACGCATATTTGTTGGATTTGAAGATGAAATAAAAAGATATAATAAAGAAGAAATTAATTGGGCAGTGTTTTTATTAGTTAATATTGTTAAAATAAAATTCCCTCAAATTTTCGTTCAAATATTCAGTGATGACACAATATGGAAAGATTTATTTACAGAAAGGTGGTTGGGTCGCAGTCAAACATCGGCAAAACAAGAACTGCCATACCTGCTGAAAATCAAAGAAATTTCCACAGAAAATCATTTGTCTAAAATCGAAGAAAATATATTAGTTGCATTAATAGAGGAGATAGTCAAGTTAGATAAATCTTATACTTCTGAATCTTTTTTATCTTATGCACATTTAACCGAAAGACCTGCGGTCATAACATGGAAAGAGTTTAACGAAGTTTTGGTTAACTATGAAGACAATACAAGTATTGATGCACTAAATACACTCCTTAATCCTCTAATCAAAAATAGTGATTATACTGAAACTGAAATTCTTAGTGGTTTTATAATTAAAGCTATCGAATATTGGAATTGGGCATTAGGTCAAGCTTCTAACTCCGTACCCGGTGATAAAACTAAAAGTCATGCTACCGATGCAGTTTTATCACTTAAACTTATTGAAAATATCTGCTTTGATAAAAATGGTTTTAGTGGAGCTACTCCGTTTTTAGACGTTACTCATTTCACCCTAATTTATAAAACAGCAACCAAGTGGATTGACTTCACAACGCCTGCGGAGGTATATATTCCAATCAGAGAAAAAGAAAAACAAGTATTAGTAAAAATTTGTAAAGAGACATCTTTTAACCTGAATGAAATTTTGTTTTTTCTAAAACCTTGGAATGTTTTCCGTAATGGTGTTTATAACCAAGAAGCTGAAAAAGAATTAGCTGGTGAATTATCTATAATTTTAGAAAAAAGAATTGCATTAGAAATAATCTATAATTTTAAGGTAGATAATTGGATAAACTCCATTTTTGAACAAGATGGCCATTTTGTTGAACATTATATCCTTCTACGAAAAACAAGCCATCTTTGGTCTCCTAAATTACGTCAACAGTTTTTAGAACTCTTGGATAATAATGAAGCACAAAAAATTATATCAAACAATATGTATCAATTACTTTCGTTAATTGATGCCGCCTTTTTTAGTAGAGAAAGCCTTAACGGTATAATTAGCTTAGAGAATTCTATCTTATCAGATAAAGAATTAATAATTGCAATATGGAAATGCGCATTCATTGAAGAAATTAATCCTCGGATGTTTAAAGAAATAGAAGAATTAAAGAACGAGCTTAAATCTAAATGCGACATCGATGTCCCCTCTCCACTTTGGTGGGAAAGAATTAAACGACTTGTTGAAAGTATAGAAAGAAAATAAAATTAAAGTCATGGCAGAAAAGGACATGGTAATCAGTCATACAAAAGCATTATTGGCTTATTTCACAGTCAAGGATACTGAAGATTATCGGTCAATTTATGATACTATAAAGGAATTACGTGAATTGAGTTTCTCCTCTGATGTTGCAAAGAATAAACTTCTCAAACTAATTTATTCGGAAAATATTAATACAAAAATGCACTCAGCAGAATCATTATCATTTACTAAATCTTTTCCAGAAGAAGTAATCCCAGTATTCCAAGCATTTCTGGAAGTCGCACGCGAACAAGATAAGGTTGATGAAATGGATGGTTGGTTGAGACTATGCTTAGGTTCTATCGCACGATACGAAGATAAAGCAATGCTTGCAGAAAAGAATGTCTGGGAATATTTATATACTCAAAAAAATGTTAATTTAATTTTATATGCCATTGAGGCATTATCCAAAATCGCAAAGGTATCAACTGCATCCTGGACAATTTTGTGTTTAATGTGCCATCATGAAGATGAAACAATTAGAAATTTCTCCAAAGATTTAATGAAAAGCGATGAATTTAAATTATATATGAACAAATCTGATTTTAATTTTTTAAATAATTAATTCGATATGGACAAATTCACGTTACTCGAACACTTTGAAAAATATCTTTCAACGCTAACAACAAAATCCTTCACGGATTTTAGCGAAAGATTGCTCCAAAAACTCTATCCTCAAGAAGAGATTGAAATTAAAGGGTCAATAAAGAAAAATAACCATTGTCTGTTTTTGGGTTCTTTATACAAACCCCAGTTCCTTCCTTTAGCATCGCCGATAGATTCTAAATCTCTGATCAATACCGATCTTGTAAATTTTAAGAAAGAAATAAAAGGCTTATCAAAATTTATTTATCTCACGAATAACGAAAATTTAACTTTCTCCCCTGAACATCTATCTGAATTAAAGGAAAGATATTCTAATTTGTCTTTAGAAGTTTGGAACAGCCACACGATAAAGCAAAAACTCTATCAGTTATCCGAACCCGATTTGAAATATGTAATTTCCGAATTCACAATGATTGAGGGCTATCAGCAGACTTATTCATCTCCCGAACAAGATAGAAATATCATTAACGATATTTTTGCTCATTTGTTTGTTAATGCTAAATACGTTGATAAGGATAAAATTCTTAAATCAAAAACATTAACCCCACTTACAGAAAAAATAAAATTAAACTTTGAAGAAACTCAACATCAACGCATTGAACAAACATATACAAATAATATTCATCATATCAGTCTTATAGAATCATTAATTCAGAACCAGCAAACCCGCGATGAGAATCCGGTCAATGAATTGGTTGATATGATTCAAGATGAATTTTGCAGATTAAGGAAAGTTGCTCACGCAAATTTCCCTGTAAAAGATCATCTCTTATTTGCGGAAATCGCAAAAATATTGTTACCACCTGGCAAAGAAAATAATTCTTATTATAAATCTTGTGCAAAATCCATTGTCATTTATTTCTTTGAATATTGTGATATTGGACAACGGACTGAAGATGAAATTAAAAAAGCTAACAATACTTTGCCATTGTTTGGAGATGCTTAATAAATCTAAAACAATTTTCATTAATTTTTAATTACATTTATTCCTATTTCTTATTGTCAAAGCGCTTAATGTTTTTCTTTATCAATATATTTCGTGTACATAGTTTTTACTTTCTACTTTTAACTTTATACTTGCAACTTGTTTTTCTATGCTAATTCCTAACAAATACGAAAATATTAATAATAACTTATTAGTTATCGGCAGCCATTTAATTTCATTATTAAAAAAAGATACCTATAACATCGAAGACCTTTTTATTGTGATAAACAAGGAAAGAGAAAAAAAGACTTTACAATTAATAAATCTCGATCAGTATTTCAACACCTTAACTTTCCTTTGGCTTGCTGATCTAATTAACCTAAATGAATTTCAAATTTTTATAAACAAAGATGATACTCAAAAAATTATATCTTGACCCCGATTCACCATTTGAACCCGTAGTTTTCAAACCGGGTATTAACTTTATATTTGGTAAGAAAGAAGTAGAAGAAGGAAACGAAAAATTTTCTCTAAACGGTATTGGTAAATCCACTTTTTTAGACTTAATTGATTTCGCTCTCTTATCTTCATTTACTAAAAAGAATAGCAAACGATTATATGCTGCGTATGATAAAGGTATCTTAAAAAACAAATCAGTTGTTCTTGAATTTGAAGTTGAAAACAAAAGGTATTTAATTACCCGTGCTTTTGATGAACCTAACAAAGCAACTCTCACAACGCCAAAACTAATAAATGAATCAGCAATTCAGAACCTTGATGATGTAAAGAAAACACTCTGTGATCTAATATTCAAGCGTGATAAATACCCCGGTTACTTTTCAAATACCTGGTTACGCAAGCTAATTCCGTTTTATATCAAAATTCAAAAATCAAAACGCGGGAGAATGTTTGACCCAATCAAGTATATTAGTGAAGCTACCGAAGTTGAACTAAATCAATATCACTTTTTTCTACTCAATATTGATAACACACTCGCAAACAAGAATTTTAAAATTCAAACTGACTTAAAACGCCTTAAACCGACGATTAAAGAATTGAGTAATTTTATCAGTGAAAGTTATAATGTCCCCAATATTGATGAGGCACAGAAAAGAATAAACAGTCTTCAAGTTGAAATTAAGAAATTAGAGAGTTCAATAAATCTTTTCCGTCTAAGTCATCAGTATAAATTAAGCGAGGATAAAGCAGACAATCTAACGGCAGATATTAAAACACTATGGTTCGAAAATAATGCTGATGAAAAGAAGATAGAAAGTTACCGGAATAGTCTTCGAAACGATATTTCTATTAAAGCTGGTGCGGTTAAACGGATTTATGAGGACCTTAACTCATTATTGGCAGAAAATATAAAAAAAACACTTCAAGAGGCAATTGATTTTCGTAAGCAGTTACTCTCATCGCGTAAAGAATTTATTGCGAAAGAGATTAATAAGCTGCAAGAAAATATTGAGCAAAGGAATAAACGCATTTCGGAAAACGAAACTACTCGTAGTGAAATATTCAAGATTCTTGCTGCTCAAAAAGCTATTACTGATTTAACAGAAGCCTATGCTGAACTTGATAGAAAACGTGTTGAAGCTGCAACCTTGCAAGCAAAAATTCAAGTGTATTTAGACCTCTCCAAAGAGAAAAATGAAATTCAGCAAGAAGAAAGTAAAATCGTATCCGAGATATTTACATTTAAAGCACTCATTCAAAAACAAGAAATCGATTTTGCTTCTGTTCTTATCTCAGTTTATGAATATCTCTATCCTGAGATAAAAGACATTGATCCATTTTCTATTATTCCAAAACAGAATACCAATTCAAAAATTGAATTCAGCATTCTTTCAAGTACCAAAGCAAATTCTGAAGGTATCGGTCGTGGTAGAATCTTGGTATATGATCTTTCGGTTTTGTTCTATTCTATTCAACAAAACTATAAAGCTCCACGTTTCATTATTCACGATGGCATTTTTGACGGTATGGACAAAAGTCATTTTATTAAATGCTGTTTGTACCTTGAAGAAAAACTATTTGAAGGCAATAATTTCCAATACATCATTTCTTTAAATGAAGAAGGCACGCTAAACCAGAACTTTGGTGAAACCGATAAGATAAACACCGAGAAAATCTTAAAAGAAGCTATTTTGATTCTTACACCAACCAAAAAACTTTTAGGTGATTTTTGATATGAAAATATTGAAATATTTTTTAACTGCAATCATATCCATAATTGTAATTCTTTATTTGTTAAATGCTCTAGTTAATTCAATAAATTATTCGGTTTATTGGTTTACTAAAGTAAGCGCCATAGCTACAGCGTTTGCTGCTGTTGGTGGAATATGCCTTTTAATTGCAACAGTTTGGTATGTTCTTGAAACGCGTAAAATGGTTACTGAAGTTCAACGCCAAAAAGAACCCGCAATTACTGTTCGTTTTGCCCCTGATAAGCACACAAACCATTTTATTAATGTTGTCTTAAAGAATACTGGTGGTGGTCCTGCTTATGATATTTCAGTTACTTTTGAACCTGATCTACCTTATCGCAAAGGGGGATCACTTAACAAATTAAATGTCTTTAAAAGACTCCCTTTACTTGAAAGTGGTGAATCTTACGAATTCTTTTTTAACTCCGCTGATGATTATTTGAAAAGCGATAGCCCTAAAAAATCAAAAGCAAATATTCAGTACTATGCTCTACCATTAGATACTAACCCATCACCCCTACCCAAAAACAGATCCATTGAAATTGATTTAGAGGAAAGAAAAGGTCAACTATACGTTCATCGGCATGATTTGCATTCTCTTGTCGAAGAAATGGAAGATTTAAAACAGAATATGGTTATGTTATTGGCAGATAGGAAGAAAGATGCCAACAGTTAGCGATTTTTTTAACTCTCTATATAAACCGCAGCCACCAATTATTATTCCTGCTGGTGAATTGATCTCAAATGATCGCTGCATAGCAAAATTAAATGTAATCTATTTTTTTTTCGTTAATAAATATTATAACGTTTACTCGTTTTTAAATAACGGAACTGAAGATATTATTCAAGGCTACTCAAAATATTCCGGTTATTTTACAACCGATACCCATGCGTTTGTTTTACCAATTGATAATCTCTCGATTAAGGGTGAAATCAGTGAGAGTGATGTCATAATGATTGAAGGTGTTAGTCTATCCAAAAGACAGTCTAATGAAAATTCCTATAGTATTTGTAAATTCATGGCAAGTAGTTATAATTTCATTCAAGCTGAGAATAAGAAATGACAGATGATGAATTAATCAAATTGTTAGATATACTCCGCTCCTCTCCAAAAGAATCCGAATGGATCGAATTCAAACATAATCGAAGTATCGATAATCAAGAAATTGGTGAATATATTTCTTCTCTTTCTAACAGTGCAAATCTTAATAGTCAACCTTTTGGATACTTAGTATGGGGTATTCAAGATTCTAATCACAATATTATAGGCACGACTTTTAAACCAAAATCTGTTAAGGAAGGGAATCAAGATTTAGAATTTTGGTTAAACCAAAACATTAATCCTAAAATAAATATTTTTATATATGAGTTTACCTCACTTGGTTATAGTGTTTCTTTAATTAAAATTAGTGCCGCTATCGATCGTCCCATTAAATTTAAGCACGAGGCTTTTGTTAGAATAGGCTCTGTTAAGACCAATTTAAAAAACTATCCAGAGAAAGAAAGACAAATATGGCTCAAAGCCCCTGAATATGATTGGTCTGCTCAAATAATTCCCTCTGCTTCAATAAATAATTTAGATCAAATAGCAATTCTTAAAGCTCGTGAAGTTTATAAATCAAAGAACAAAGAGAAATCTGTTTTTAACGAAATAGATAATTGGAACGATATTACTTTTCTTGATAAAGCAAAAATTACTGTAGATGGAAAGATTACTAATACAGCAATTATTTTACTCGGTAAATCTGAATCAACTCATTATTTATCTCCGTCAGTTGCAAGAATCACTTGGAAATTGGAAGCAGAAGAATCCGGTTACGAACATTTCGATCCTCCATTTTTCTTAACCATCAATAATCTTTATCATAAGATTCGGAATTATAATTACAAAATTCTACCCTCTAATACATTAACACCAATCGAAGTTAGTAAATACGAGCAGTGGATTATTTTAGAAGCATTGAATAACTGTATTGCGCATCAAGATTATTCTCTTAATTCTCGCATAAATGTAATTGAAAAAACTGATGAATTGATTTTTTCAAATTCCGGTCAATTCTTTGAAGGCAGTCTTGAAGAATATCTTTTCAAAGATAAAACACCAGGAAAGTATCGAAACACTTTTTTAGCCCAAGCGATGGTAAATCTTGGTATGATTGATACCGTTGGTCACGGTATCAAAAAAATGTTCACTGAACAAAAGAAAAGATATTTACCTCTACCCGAATATGATTTTTCTGTTTCTGATAAAATAACATTAAGAATTTACGGTCGCGCTATCAATGAAAATTATTCTAAACTTCTTATTGAAAAAGCCGACTTAGATTTATATTCAACATTTCTTTTAGACAAAGTTCAAAAAGATCAACAACTTACAAAAGAAGAAAACCAACATCTAAAAAAATTAAACCTTGTTGAAGGAAGATACCCTAACATTTTTGTTACATCCAAAATTGCATCAATTACCGGTGATAAATCAAGCTACATTAAAAACAAAGCTTTTGATAAAGCGTATTACAAAAAATTGATAACCGAATACCTATCCAAATATCAATCCGCATCCAGAGAAGACATAGACAATTTATTAATGAGCAAATTACCCGATGTTTTGAATGAAATACAAAAACAAAACAAAATCAAGAACTTGTTATCAGAACTCTCCCAAAAAGACAAAAAAATAAATAATGTTGGTACTCGTTCTTCCTCTAAATGGATTCTTAGCAGTTAATTTAGAAAAGAAAAATCCATCTTTTTAGAAAAGCCTAAGTAAATCTTTACTTGTAACTCCTTATAAATAAAAGAATTACCTTTTCTAAAAATCTTCTCACTTCTAAAGAATAATCAGTTTTTTAAGTAAAGAAATTGTACCCGATACTTTTCCCCACCGTGATTTAATTCCTAATTCTCAATTCCTAATTGATTAGACCCTCCGCCGTTTTAGTCGGTCGGTCGGCAACACGCCAAAGTTTTTTTGTTCGCTCGTTCCTCACACAACAAAAAAAACTTTTATAGTTGATAGGCGTGTCTCCCTCCCTCTTACATAAAAAGGGGTTATAATGCATTTATTTTATCTGACTTTTCCTTTGGCACAATGCAGATTATAACACTTTTTATGTAAACTAAAACGGCTACTACATTCTTTGAACCCAAACTAACCCAAACAGTTTTCAGTTCGCTGCGCTCATAAACTTTCAGTTCGCAAAGCATCCCGACAAAGTCGGGATGCTTCGCTCAAAACTAATGTAAAAATAAAAATGTTTTTTAGGTAAGTGCAGTTTCTTTGTAGATTAAAAAACCATTTTATTTTTACTGCAATACAAAGGCAACCTTTTTTCCTTTCGCTCATTCAGTCGCTCGATACCTCACTCCATTCATTCGCTCAAGTCAAATAAGTTGCTGAAAGACAAATCACAATCCATACTCGTACCCTTGCTTCGCCGGTTGTTATGCTGTCCGCTTCGCTTGCGACAGCCAACCGGCTCGCGTTAATCGCAAATAAACCCAAATAAATTACACGTTCAGTTCACTCCGTTCAAAAGACAAAAACAGAATGTAAAAAAATGCTGTTAAAAACATTTTGCAAGTCTTTGGATTATTGAATTTTTAATAACATTTTTTTACTGAAAGCGCATCCGCCCTTTATTCCGTAGCACTCCATTTGCTCC
>Ga0210034_1001149_pt1 | contig 24124 bp, 28 predicted proteins | sample CryGeymeta201505_FD_185466 | JGI IMG/M metagenome (GOLD analysis project Ga0210034, IMG submission 185466) | Groundwater microbial communities from Crystal Geyser aquifers in Utah, USA - Crystal Geyser metaG 2015-05 (SPAdes) (version 2) | ecosystem: Environmental > Aquatic > Deep subsurface >... | reverse complement strand
TTTTGACGTTTTTAGCCAATTCTTTTGCAATTGACTGAAGTTGATTTTGATCTAAGTTGCTCATCATTTTTATCCTTTTTGATGGATTTTAATTGATGAGCGTTTACACAGTCTAGTTTACAGGGCCGGGTTGGATATATTAGATATCACGTAAGCCAATATTAATTACTAAAAATGGCACTCTTTAGTAAAGAGTGCCATAAAAATTTTCCTTGAAATCATGCCCTCACAATCATTTTTCTAATAAATTTTCAAAATTTTGTACCAGTGTGTTCCTAGATAATATTTCATTTTCCAATGTTCTAGAGCCATTTAGCCAACCGTAGTAAAACGCCTCTAAGTTTTCACTATGTTGTCCTTCACTTAACGCGATCTTTTCTGAATCACTTACATTTTGATCTGGAATACTATCTAAAGTTCTCAACTCAGAATAAGACGAACCATTAACACTTTTCACTCCATCAGGTAGTCCGATTTCTTCATTATTAATCTGTGAATGAGCCATCATTAAATCAACAGATACTTGTTCAACCTGCCAGCGAGTTTCCAAGTCTGAATCACTTTGAATCATTTCATTACTGCCAAAACGGGAAGCACCGGAAATATAGGCTTCAATTTGCTTACGCTGTTCTGGTGTTTGTACCTGCTCTAAGCGCTGATTTAACAGGTCAATATAACTTTGGGTTTCTGGAAGCAGTTCGCCATAAGGCTTGATTCCAGAAAAAGAAATCGTACGAGGGTTATCATTTTCTAACCATTCGTTGAAGAGAACAATCGGGTCATCTTTTAAAGCGTATTTCTCTTGGCGCTGAGAAGCAATGGCTTCAGGCGATAAATTGACCGAATCGGCTTGGGTTGTTTGTGCCACATTGCCGCTTTGATTTGTCATTGCAGCTTTAGAATTCTGGTTCATCGCACTATAGGCAGAAGTTGCCGCATTCACTGCTGAAATATCCATAAAATCGTCTCCAAGTTACTGTCCAAGTAATAAAGCAAACATAGTGCAGATTAATGCGTATATATAATCTCTCTTATAAAAACAATCACAAGTTTTACTTTTTAAACAGGCAAACAAAAAGCATCACCAATCACAGAATTTACATACCCGTTTCAAATAAGGAATAAAACAGGGGCTGATTAAAGCATGACAGCCCCGGTAAAAAGATCTGGGAGAGAATGGCCTATATCCGTATGTGCTATTTGATAGGCCATTTTTGATTGTTAACTGATTTCTCTAATTTCATCAACATTGACGATTTCACCGGTGGCAAGCGTTGCTCTCGCAGATCCATCACTGTTAATACCGATTGAATTAATGCGCGAAGGCACGATGGTATCAATGGTTTTAATATCACCGCTTGGATTGGTGCCATAAACAGTTAGCTTATAATCATCACTGGGCATAACGTTACCCAATTTGTCAATGCCATCCCATTGGGCAATTTTTTCACCCGCAGGTAAATCATCTAAAAACAACTCTTGAACCGGACCGGAATCATTTGAGATCACGACATTCACATCAGTTAAAGATTCTTTCAGATCCAATTTAATATCACTGATTGTACCTTGCTGATGTGATAATAAATCACCAACCGCTTGAACATTTTTACCAATTAAGCTGGCAGACTGCATCACTTGCATACTTTGTAAACTGTTTGTCATCGCCAACATGGATTCGTTCATTTTATTAGTTGATTCAAGTTGGCTCATTTGCGTTAAATCGGTAACGAAGTTGGTGGGGTCCATCGGTTTGTTCGGATCTTGATTAGCCAATTGTGTGGTCAACAACCTTAAAAAATCCGCTTGATCCAACTGTTGATTCGGCGCATTCTTTTTCGGATCCGTCGTTTTTTGCAACGACGAAATATAATCTTGATTTTGTGTATCAATCGGTAACGTTGCCATGATTTAATCTCCTATTTACCCAATTGAATGGTTCTAAGCAACAATTGCTTAGAGGTATTTAATACTTCAATATTGGTTTCATAACTTCTGGATGCACTGAGCATATTGGCCATTTCTTCAACCACATTGACATTAGGTCTAAAAATATACCCATCTTCATTTGCTGAAGGATGATTGGGATTGTATTCCATTTTTAACGGTGCCTTACTTTCAACCACATCATCAACCCTAACCCCCCCCATAGGAAGCCCGGATTCTTCATCCAAAACGGTTTTAAAAACAGGTTGCTTTGAACGATAGGTATCCGCAGCATTACTGCTCACACTATCGACATTCGCCATATTGGACGCGATTGTATTCAATCGAACGGTTTGCGCATGCATCGCTGAAGCCGAAATATCAAGCGTTGGGAACATTGACATCAGAACTCTCCTTATTCGCCTTTCAAGGCTCCACGAATGCCGCTAATTCGGCCATTCATAAACTCAAGCGTCGCTTGATACTGCATGGCATTTTCCATGAACTGCGCTTTTTCAATATGCGTTTCAACCGTATTACCATCTAATGCAGGTTGGGTTGGTTGACGATACTTTAAATAATCTTGAGTGCTGGCCGATTCTGCAAATCCGGCTATATGGCGACTGTGCGTTGTTTTCAAATCCGGTCTATTGATGGATTGGCTCAGCGTATCCTGAGCGGCTTGCATTTCTTTACGCCAATCCAAATCGCGTGCTTTAAAATTGGGTGTATCCGCATTTGCCAAGTTATTGGCAATAATATTTTGCCGCTCTTTACGGATAGACAATGCTTGTTCGTGTATGCCAAAAATTGAATCCATGGCGATCTTCCTTTTCGAGTCTGGTTGATTCAAATTAACCTGCTGATTTTTCAGTCTGGTGTCAATTTAATTACATTATTATTTTTATAATTACACTCAAGCAAGGCCGGTGCCAAAACTTTAAAAAAAGATTAAAGATTTCAGAAAGAGGTCGTTAATCGACTGAATGGCCGAAAACTTTAAGGACTTTGGTGTTTTTCACCCTATTAAAATTAGAAATAACGAGCGGAACCACTCAGTTTGATAAAAAGATCTGTTAATCCATAACAGGAAACCAAGAAGAGTCTTCTACCTTCTCAAAGAGCTGCCGGTAATCAGATTTAATACTCGATTCAAGCCCTTTATCACGAGCTGATTGACACCCGTCTAAGTCTGCAATTTGCCGATACAAATCATTTTTTAGCTGGATTTGAACTTTCTCGGCATCGGATGCAATATATTGCTTAATAAAATTATTAAGCGTCAATCGGTATTTTTGGATTAACAACCGATTTACAGCAGAAGCGTTAGTCGAGGCTCTGACACCACGACACCGCTGATTAAAATAGTCATAAGTTATGGCAGTTTTCACCAATTGGGTATGCAGCAATTCTCCATCTAAATTTTCGAGGGGCTCCGCAGCGCTGATAGAAAAACTACAAAAACCACCGATAATCCCTAATAAAATACCGATAACCAAATCTCGTTTATACCACGATACTCTGTGCATTCATTCGTGTCCTTTTTTTCTGCTTGCTTTCAACCTTAAGCAGTCACTTTTGTTTACGATCTTCTTCAACCTGCTTACGTCGTCTTTCTCTAGGATTCGCAATTAAAGGCCGATAAACTTCTATACGATCGCCTTCTCTAAGAACCCTATCCAAAGAAACTTCTTGAGAAAAGATACCCACAGAATCGATATTTAAATCCGGAAATTTTTTTAAAAGTTTTGACACTTTTAACGCTTCTCCTACGGTTGTACCCTCTTCAACCGATTCTTCAGACAAAAACTGTTCATCTGGGAGCGCATAAGCCACTTCAATAATCATTATCCATACACCTGTTTTGCACGGTTACAAAAAGACTGAACCAGTGAAGCCACTATCTGTTCAAAAACAACACCAATGGCTGCATCTAAAAAAGAATTATTAATTTCAAACTCAATTTCTAATGAAATTTTACACGCTGAGGTGTTAATGGATTGAAACTCCCATAGACCATACAAGCTTTTAAAAGGCCCTTCAAGCAAATGCAGCTCTATCTTTTTAGGACGCTCTAAGTGATTCTCGGTCTTAAATTGATGCTTGATTCCCGCCTTAGCAATCAAGATACTCGCAACCATTTTATCATTTGTTTCTGAAATCACTTCACTGCCACCACACCAAGGTAAAAATTCTGGATAAGTCGCTACATTATTAACCAAATCAAACATACACTCATCAGAATAAGGCAACAAAGCAGAACGGGTTATTTTTTTCATACAGTGCCTGTAAATTCGCTATAATCCGCTATTATGGCAAAGAAAAAAAAACAAAACAACGCAAACAGCATTGCGCAAAATAAAAAAGCAAGATTTGACTATTTTATTGAAGAAACTTACGAAGCAGGCCTGGCACTTTCCGGCTGGGAAGTAAAAAGTCTTCGTCAAGGTAAAGTCCAAATCAATGAAAGTTATATTCTTCTCAAAAACAATGAAGCTTGGCTTTTTGGTGCGCTGATTACGCCATTAATCAGTGCTTCGACTCACCATCTGCATGATCCCTTACGGCTCAGAAAGCTGCTCATGCACCGGCGTGAAATTGACCGTTTGATTGGATTAATTGATCAAAAAGGCTATACACTGGTACCACTGAGTTTATATTGGAGCAAAGGCAAAGTTAAAATCTCCATTGGCTTGGCCAAAGGGAAAAAACTTCATGACAAGCGTGCCACTGAAAAAGAACGTGACTGGAACCGTGATAAACAAAGAATTTTAAAATATCACGTTTAATCCCAATTCTCAACTTGAAAAACAACGCAAAGCACCATAATAACGTTATAATATCTTCTTTCTAGCTCGTTAAAATAGCCAGGCCTGGTTATTTTACACGCACAAACCATCGAATACGGGGATGCACTGGTTTCGACGGGGAGTACAAAGTTTAGGATGCATGTCGTGCCTGAATGATGCACGTAAATCTTTATTTCAATTTGTTATAGTTGCAAACGACGATAACTACGCTCTAGCGGCTTAATCCCGCTAGCGCAGACTGGGGCAGTTGTTCGTGGCGCTCAGATCTGTGTCGACTTACACGGAATCGTCGGTCTTATGTGTTTGGATAAGGCTTGACTAAACTTTACAAACTCGCTTAATGTGATCCCTGTTGGTCGGGTAGCATTCGGTTAAAACAATTGACCAAATAAACATGTAGATTTTTAAATGGAGGCTTCTCGGACGGCGGTTCGACTCCGCCCATCTCCACCATTTTGAAAAAGACAACCCGTCTCTCCAGAGTGATTCTCTGGGTAGGCGGGTTTTCTTTTTCCCCTTGTATTCAAAGGGTTTCGGCCGTTTTGACATCTTTCCGGAACCTCTCTCCAGCCACCAGATACTCTCCATTCTCCCGACGTTCATTCTCTGTTTGGGGCGGTATTCTCTGTTTTCTTCGGACAGGGTCCGACACGCGTCCGGTTACAGATATCCTTTCAGATTAAGCATTTAGCCGAATGACGGTATTTTTCGGTTGTGTTTAGACATCAAATGGTCGGGTCAAACCACCCGTTTAGACAAACCAAAAGTCTCTCGCAGGTTTCGTGAAGTGATATTTATTCGGATTTCCAGTGCCCCGGAATCAATAATCATCGGCTCCCTCGGGCTTGATTGTGAATAGGCAGCGATAGCAGCCTTCTTCCTTCAGGTATTCAATCGGGTCGTCTGTCAGCCGGAAAAACTCCCGGAGCTTTTTTGAGAGGCGCGGTTTCTGGTCCTTGACCTTGAAAGATGCATGCTTGCTTTGCCAATCAATCTGGCCGTGTGAATCAGCAAAAGCTCTGAGCAGTTCCCAAGGGATGGTTGGGTTCCCGTTTCTGGTATTGGCCATTCCCATCTGGGTGTAATTGTACTGGCCGTGTGATTTGGTCGTGCGGATGGAAACGGTATAGCCGTCAATAAACTTGATGGTGATGCCGCTCCAGCTGATGCCTGCAGGTGTCTCGAAATGGACCATGCCTCCCGAATCCGGCTCAGGCACACCTGCCTGAAAGGTTGTAAATACATCAGCTGCCGATCTGAGAGCTTTCAGGCTGCCATTGGCTTGAATGGAAAATTCCTCGCTCAGTACGATACATATTGAACCACTCCGACTCAGCAGGTCTTCGGTCCGGGGTGTCAGCTGCTTGCGGGTTGGAATGATCAGCGCATAAGGGTCATGTCCAAGCAGACTGATATTCCTGACGCTTTCGAGAAGTTCGTCCGGGTCACTCTTGAAGGTCAGGTAAACCGGAAAATTGAAACCGGCGGTCGGTGTATAATCACCGAGACGAAAAACACCGGGAATGCCGTCCAGTGAATTTTCATTTCGTGTGATTCCAAGCCCGGCACAGATGCTTTTGTGAAACGATGACCGGTTTAATGTAAAGACCAGCACATCCCTCTTGTTCAGGCCGTAAGGCTTCTCTTCCCGCTCAGGGCACACCGCAGCAATATCATCGGCGGCATGCTCGACAACTTTCAAACGTATCCTGCCATTCACACCACGGGGCGTTCTGCCTCGTGTGCTCTTCCAAAAATTGCCACAGGCGGTTTTCACTCACCGTCGTCCTCCACGCCGGAAATAACAAATCCACGGCGAATCAGCCGTTTTTCCAGAACTTCGGCATCATCATCCCGTTTGAACTGAGCCCGGTTGCCGGAGCCATCACCCGCCAGACCTATGCCGAAGGTGTGCTTCTGGAAAGCTCCAATGCCGAGACCTGGACCCCGCTCAACGGTTCCGACCTCACCATGAAGCTCTATGGCTATGAGTTTGAGAACGAAGGCACGGTCCAGTTCCAGCCGGTCAGCGGTGTACAGTTCTCAGATCTGAATATCGATGAATATTCAGCCATCCCGGAAGGTACCCACCTTATCTGGGAATACTCCACCGACGGCGGCGTGACATGGGATGCGGTCGTTCCGGCCGAGGAAGAGCGTCTGCCCAATCTGGCCAATGGCGTCTTGGTCCGGGTGCGCTTCAGTACCGGCATGGGCAACGACACTCCGGCGCTCAACTTCCGGGATGTCAACCTGGTCGGCTACCTGAACAATACCACCGGAACCTATCTGACCCGTGAGAACGAACTCACGCAGGGCGTGGAATCCACCAAGGTCTATACCCAGATGGATATCCCCAGCGGCACCAGTGTCCAGTGGTTCGCCTCCAATGACGGCGGTGAAACATGGGAAGCCATGACCATCGACGACACCCGACCCATTGATGAAGACTGGACCGAATACACGCTGGTCAGAACCTTCAGCGATCCGCAGGGCAACAAGGTGCGCTACAAGGCTGAGCTGACCGGAACCGTATTGACCTATCCGAGGATTCACACCCTCGGTGCAACCCTGAGCTGATGGAGGTCCCGAGATGATCGTTAAACGCCGTGGCGGGATGACGGAATTCATCCCGTCTCCACAGGAAAAGCGGGAAGGCCTGGTCCGGGATCACTCCTTCAATCTGATCGAAAACCTGCACCACAGGTTGAGCCGATTGGAAGAGGAACTCGGATTGCCGCTTGATGAGGCCGAAGCCTGCAGCGCCTTTCTGGATAAGATGAAGCAGGATGAAACCCGAAATGCGGCCATTCACACCGACCTGATCACTGGTGGCAGTCCAGATTCCTGAGCCTATCCAATTCGTGAAGACCAGCCAACGCCCCGGAGAGCCAGCACGCCTCCGGGGCGTTTCTTTTGATGTGTTCGCCTGAATGCGGCCAAAATCGTAGCATGTTGAAAATAAAGGTGTTAAATGTCTCTTCTTTCTGTTCTTCTACTTGCTTTCTGACGGAATTAAAGCATTCATTCACATGTAAGCTGAAGGCTTAAACACAAGCCCGGCAACAAGTTAGAAACCGTAAAACGGAGACTGTGAATGGATTTAAGAGAACTCAGATACGAAATCGAGATCGAGACGGTAAAACGCACCCGGGAACAGATAGCCTGGGCAATCCACTCGGTGGTCGGCGGCCATGTCAGGCATATCGGCGCACCGTCCTGCTACGATCCTTGGGAAGTGGAAGATCTGCGAGGCCGCAAATGGAAGGTGGTCAACGACGCCTCCCTGACCAATGTGCCATCCCACCTGCGGGCGGAGCTGGTGAGCCCGGTACTGACCTATGACGACCTCGAGCAGCTGCAGGAGGTGGTTCGGGCCATCCGCAAGGCCGGTGGAAAAATCAACAGCCAGTGCGGCATCCACATCCATATCGATGCCGAGCCCTTTGACGGGCGCAAGCTGGGTAACCTTGCCAAGGTGGTGTACAAACAGGAACCGCTGATCCTCCATGCCCTCGGGATCAACAGCGACCGCCTTCGCCGCTACACCCGACCGGTCAGTGATGAGCTGATCCGGAACATCGAACGGCAGCGCCCCAAGACCAAGGCCCAGCTGAACCGCATCTGGTACGGCTATCACAACAACCAGCCCCAGCATTACGACAACACCCGCTACCACGGAGTCAACCTGCACAACGTCTGGTACCGGGGCACGGTGGAGTTCCGCTGGTTCGAGGCGACCCTGCATGCCGGAAAAATCAAAGCCTACCTGCAGTTCTGCTTGGGCATCGCCGCCAAGGCGCTCAACGGCAGAGCCGCATCCAGCCGCAAGCGGGACTTCGATCCGCAAAGCGCCAAGTATGACTTCCGGGTCTTCCTGCTCCACCTCGGCCTGATCGGGGATGAGTTCAAAACCGCCCGATTACACCTGATGAAAAACATGCCCGGAGACGCGGCCTTCAAGAACGGTCGTCCCAAACCGGATGAAACCGAAACCACCATTCAAATCACAGAGGCCGGGTCTAATCCCGGCCTTTGAAGTTTTAGGAGGTGAATCATGAAGATACTGATCCACTCGACGACACTGGACGGCGAACCGCTGGAAGCTGACGGCATCGCTCTGGAAGGTAAAAACTGTGCGGAGCTGGTGGAGATCATGAAAGGCCAGACGCCGTTCACCATCGAAACGACCGCCCGTGATTACATGCTCGGTGTGCTTGGCCGCATCGAGCCGGACCGGAAACTCCAGCTGCCTGAAGATCCCGAATCGGCCGCAGCCGAATTCCTGACCATTCTGGGGAAGCATGGGCTGGTGGAGTTTCTGCCGGATGATGCCTTCATCGACCTGCCGCCGGAGGACACCTTTGACAAGGAGGATGATCTATGTGCGGACAAATAGGCATCATTTTCGGTCAAAAGCGACGCCGTGTTGCCGAGCGGGAATACCTGAACGAGGTCTTCATCCGCATGCTGCTCTGCAGTGAGGAGCGCGGTCCCCACGCCAGCGGCATGGCATGGCTCAGAACCGACGGCGACTTCCGGCTTTTCAAACGTCCCATCCGGGCACACCGGCTGGTCAGGGAATCGACCTTTCACGAGCTGATGGCCGAGGTGGATAATCAGATCACCGTTCTCATGGGGCACACTCGCTGGCGGACCCGGGGCAGTGAAGACAACAGTCGCAACAACCATCCGATCCGCTCCGGCATCATCATCGGCACTCATAACGGCACCATCTACAACGCCGATTACCTGTTCCGCAGGCTCGGCCTGCCGCGCTATGCCGAAGTGGACAGCGAGCTGCTTTTCCGGCTGGCCGACCGCTTTGCACCCGACGGAACCATCGACGGCCGAGGCTTCCGCAAGGCCCTGCGCCTGTGTCGCGGCCAAATGAGCGCCGTGTTGGCCTCAAGGCTCGATCCTGGGGCCATTACCGTCATCAAGGGGAACAAGCCGCTGTCGCTGCGTTACAGCCGCAAACACCGGGCGGTGCTCTACGCATCGGAACCGGAATACATCGAAGCCGCTCTGGATGACCTTCGTGGCTGGCGTGAACTGGAAATACCGCCGCTCACCATGCTGACCTTCCGCCATGAAATCCTCAAAGAGTGGCAGAGCCATCCATTCAAATTTGTCTGTCAGGAACGCAAAGGAACCTTACCCGAAGGAGTGAAAGCATGAATAACAACAACCACCTCCGACTTTTTGTTTATGGAACCCTGAAAAAGGGCTTCTGGAACTTTGACCGGTTCTGCACCCGGGCCATCAGTATTGAACCCGCCACTACGTGGGGCAGACTTTACCAGCTGCCCGCTGGATTCCCGGCATTGGAAGTCCCGGAGAGCAGCATACTTGCCACCGGAACCGCCGATCCGCTGGCCGATACCCGAACACAGAACACCATCGAACTACCTGAAAATGCCATGACCCGCCCGGAAGGTGATTGGGATCTGGTCCACGGTGAGCTGATGACCTTCGCCAATCCCGGCTTCGATCTGCCGTCCATCGATCGGCTGGAGGCTTTTGATCCGAATGGCCGCTGTGTATATAAGAGAGTTCTGGTGGCGATAGAATCTAACGATTTTATCCAGCCCGTTTGGCTGTACCACTACAATCCCGGTCATATTGCGGAACGGATACCCTCTGGCAAATGGCGCTGAAAGTGCAGAAATGGAATTTTTGCAAAACGGGGTTGACAAACATCTCACATATTCGTATATTATACAGAAATAACATTACAGCATATTGTAAGGTGAATGAATGAAGATGAAAATAAAAAAGCTGGCAACCGTGCAGATGGGATACTCGTTCAGATCCCGTCTCGAAGCCTCGGAAGGTGGTGGAGTTGCGGTTATTCAGATGAAGGACCTTCTGGATGACAACACGGTCGGCTGTGATGATCTGGTGAGAATCAATATGGAGGCCATGAAAGAGCATCACCTCGCACAAAGAGGTGATCTGGTGTTCAGGTCTCGCGGCCATGTAACCACAGCAGCGGTTCTTCTTGAAGATCCGGGCAAGGCTGTTGTCGCCGCTCCTTTATTAAGGATAAGGGTGACTAAGCCGGATAAGATTTTGCCCGAGTATCTGAACTGGTACATCAGCCAGCGGGATGCGCAGATTTTTTTGACCAGCCGGGCCAAGGGGACGGTTCAGAAAATGATCAGCAAGCAGGCAATTGAAGATCTGGAGGTGGCGCTGCCAAGTCTGGAAAAACAGAAAAACATCGTAGAACTGGCCACGCTGTCTGCTCGTGAACAAACCCTGCTTCACACGCTGGCTGATAAGCGGGAACAATACATTTCAACAGTACTAATGCAGTTTGCAAAAGGAGAATAAACATGAGCAGTAAGATTGATCAGAAAGACATCAACAACGCGGCATGGGCAGCGTGTGACACCTTCCGGGGCGTTGTTGATCCGGCGCAGTACAAAGACTACATCCTCGTGATGCTGTTTTTGAAATACATCTCTGATGTATGGCAGGACCACTACGAAGAGTATCAGAAGCAGTATGGCGATGATGATGTTCGTATCCGCCGCAAGCTCGAACGTGAGCGTTTTGTTCTCCCGGTGGTGAAACTCACTGAAAAGAATGACGAAACCGGTGAAGAAACGGTTCTGGATGAATTCCCAGCCACCTATTACAGCCTCTATGAGCGCCGGTCCGCCGCCAACATCGGTGAGCTGATCAATATTGTGCTCGACCATATTGAAGAGAGCAACAAGAGCAAACTCGAAGGGGTGTTCCGCAATATCGACTTCAACAGCGAGGCCAACCTCGGACGGACGAAAGATCGCAATAAACGCCTTAAAACCTTGCTTGAAGATTTTAACAAGCCGCAGCTTAGCATGAAGCCCAGCCTCGTTTCCGAGGATGTGATCGGTAATACCTACATCTACCTGATTGAACGCTTCGCCTCCGACTCCGGAAAGAAGGCCGGAGAGTTCTTTACCCCGCTGAAAGTGACCGAACTGGTGGCCAAGCTGGCAGGTCCCAAGCCGGGCGATCGTATCTGTGACCCAACTTGTGGTGCCGGTGGTTTGTTGATCAAGGCCGCAGAAGAAGTCGCCAGGCAGGCTGGAGACGACAAACAAGCCGCTCGCAACTTTGCCCTCTTCGGCCAGGAGTCCAACGGCAGCACATGGGCACTCTGCCGCATGAACATGTTCCTGCACAGCTTTGACAGTGCCCGGGTGGAATGGTGCGACACCCTGAACAGTCCGTTGCTGGTTGAAAATGACCGGCTGATGAAATTCAACTGCGTGGTGGCCAATCCGCCGTTCTCGCTGGATAAATGGGGTGCCGAAAATGCCGAGAGCGATCAGTACAACCGCTTCTGGCGCGGCGTTCCGCCTAAGAGCAAAGGCGATTGGGCTTTTATCAGCCACATGGTGGAAACCGCTCTTGAAAAGCAGGGCCGGGTCGCCGTGGTGGTTCCCCATGGGGTGTTGTTTAGGGGCGCAGCCGAAGGTCGTATCCGTGAAAAAATGATTGAAGAAAATCTGCTGGATGCCGTGATCGGTCTGCCGGGCAACCTGTTCCCGACCACCAACATTCCGGTGGCAATTCTGGTCTTTGACCGCTCCCGTGAAAAAGGCGGCGTTCGGGAAGAATGCAAAAACGTCTTCTTTGTTGATGCCAGCCGTGAGTTTGTCTCTGGGAAAAACATGAACACCCTTTCGGAAGCGCATATCGACAAGATCATGGCGACCTACACAGCCCGGGCCGAAGAGGAAAAATGCGCCCATGTGGCCGAGTTCGCCGAGATCAAGGAAAACGACTTCAACCTCAATATCCCCCGCTATGTGGACACCTTTGAGGAGGAAGAGGAAATCGACATCGATGCGGTGCAGGTGGAAATTGACGATCTGGAAAAAGAGCTGTCAGCGGTGCGGGTGAAGATGGCCGAGAAGCTCAAGGAGATTCAGCGATGAGCAAAGTTTTCCCGGAAAAATCAATAAGCGCTGTAACGAAAGTGATAACCAGTCCAGTTGATAAGAAAACAATGCCGGATGAAATACCAGTATTTTTGTGCAACTACACTGATGTTTATTACAACAGCAAAATCACTGGAAACATGTCGTTTATGGAGGCAACTGCCAAGCAGAGTGAGATTGATCGATTTTCACTTTGTCCCAACGATGTTGTGATAACAAAGGACTCTGAAAGTGCTGATGATATTGGGATACCGACATACATCCAAAGCATAAGAGAAAATTTACTTTGCGGATATCATTTAACAATATTGAGACCAAAGAAAAATGTAGATGGAAGATTTCTATCCCTTACGCTTACGCATCCAAGGATATCGTATGACTTTTACAGGTATGCAAATGGGATTACGAGATTTGGACTAACAAATGAAACTTACAGCAAAGTAAAAATACCGCTCCCACCAGTGCCAGAGCAAAAATCCATTGCCGAACTGCTGTCCACCTGGGATGAGGCCATCGAGAAAACCGAACGGCTGATTCAAGCGAAGGAACGGCAAAAGATAGGCGAACTTCATTCTCGCATAAGCAGCCAAAAAGCCAACTCGACAATTGGCTCCTTCGCCAAACCTGTGGTCAGAAAAGTCGATAAACCTGATGAATCCTACGTTGCAGTCGGCATAAGAAGCCATTTCAAAGGAACCTTCCAGAGACTCGTTGAAGATCCACGAACTGTAAATATGGATTCGCTATATCGGGTCAAAGAAAACGACTTAATCGTCAATATAACCTTTGCTTGGGAAGGTGCCATTGCGCTTGTGAAGAAAGAAGATGAGGAATGCTACGTCTCTCATCGTTTCCCGACATATGAAATAAAGAGGTCTAAAGCAGAGCCTTGCTTCATTCGGCAACTGATCATGTCGAGTCGGATGAAATACGACCTTTCCAATATTTCTCCCGGTGGTGCAGGCCGCAACAGAGTTCTTAACAAAAAAGATTTCTTGAAGATGCCCATATGGCTCCCAGATCTTGAGACCCAGAAGAATATCGGAGAATACCTTGGGGCAATAGATAATGAAATCGACCTGTTGAAACAGCTCGCAGAAAAATACAAAACTCAAAAACGCGGCCTGATGCAGAAGATGCTCACCGGCGAATGGCGGGTGAAACCGGAAATCGTTAACCAATACATGGAGGCTTAATCATGGCAAAAGGTAAAAATCAGCACGTTGTAAAACATCCCGATGGCTGGGCGGTAAAGGGCGAAGGCAACAGCAAGGCAACCAAGGTGACCCGCACACAGGCGCAGGCCATTGAAAAGGCGGAGAACATCGCCAGAAATCAACAATCGGACACCAAAATTCATGGTGTGGACGGAAAGATCCGTGCTGGCAACAGCTACGGAAACGACCCGTGCCCTCCCAAGGATAAAAAATAAGGAGTGTGCATGGGTAAGCCTTTCAGAATATTGAGCATTGATGGCGGCGGGATTCGAGGAATATATCCCGCCCATGTTCTTCGGTGTATCGAAGAACGCCTTCAAATAAATCTCTTCGACACGTTCGACATGATTGCCGGAACAAGCACCGGTTCCATCATCGCTGCCGGAGTGGCTACGTGTGTCCCTGCGGCTGACATCGTGGCGATGTACAAAGAGCATGGCGCTGGAATCTTCCGCAAGAAACGGTTTCTCCTGCCCGGGAAAAGCGTTCAGCCCATGTTCGACAGTGTCTACGATGCCCAATATCTGGAAAGTGTGCTCACAGAAGTATTTCAGGACAAACGGCTGGGTGACATAAAAAAACCGCTGCTGCTTCCCTCCACCGATATCGGTAATGGTTGTGTTCACGTTCTGAAGTCCGGCTACTCCAAGGAATTTACCCGTGACAATGCCGTGCTGGTAAAAGACGCAGTATTGGCATCCTGTTCGGCACCGACCTATTTCGATCCCCATCGACTGAATGAATATCTCCTCGCAGATGGCGGGCTTTGGGCCAACAACCCTGCGCTGGCTGCGGTGATTGATGCCCAGAAACGGATTGGGGTTGCTCAGGACGATATACAAATCCTGTCAATCGGCACCGGTCACTCCAAAACCATGTACGGCACAAACGCCTCGCGTAAATGGGGCCTGATCAATGGCTGGAAACACAAGGAATTCATCAGTTTCATTCTGTCCCTACAGAGTCAAAGTGCTCTGAACTATCTGAATCTCATGCTCCGCCCCGGGCAGATTAAACGGGTTGATTTTGAATCCGACCTGCCGTTGCCGATGGATGACGTGTCCATATTGGACGACCTCATCTCCAAAGCAGATCACAAGTTTACCCATGAATCGGAATCGATTAGGGCTTTCATACAAAATGGAGGGATTGCGGGTGAATAGAATCGTCACACGGGAAGAGGCCCTCCGAAAAGCGGCGGAGCAACTGGACATATCACCATCGAAGTACAAACAGGCCATGGAGCGTTTCGACTCCATGAAGTCCTATCTACTGGATGGTGAATACGCTGGCGCAAGTGCTGAGCCTGAAATTTACCTGCAAGGGTCTTTCAAACTCGGGACAGAGATACGCCCCTATAAAGACAGCAAAGACGCCGATTATGACATCGATATTGTCTGTCGGTTGGAGCATGAAAAAGAGACCACCACTCCGAAAACGGTAAAGCATCAGGTCGGCGATCATCTGAAGGCGCATGGCACCTATGTGAAGATGCTCGATGACGAAGGTAAACGCTGTTGGACCCTGAATTACGCTGAGCAGGATGGCGTTGGTTTTCACATGGACATTCTGCCATCGGTTCAGGAAAGCTGGAGCACCTTCAGTGACTATTACTGGTATCGCAGTGCCATTGCCGTGACGGACAGATGCGGTGACTCCGGTTCTTATGATTGGTCGCCCAGCAATCCTAAAGATTTTGCAGAGTGGTTTTACGATAAAAACAAGGCTGCCTTTGAGGATGTAAAGCAGACGCAGAAACAGATCCTCTTTGAAAATTACCGGCAGGACGGGCTGTTCACTACCCGGGATGCGGTCCCGGACATTCATGTGAAGACGCCACTGCAACGGGCTATTCAGCTGTTAAAAAGGCATAGAGACATTCGTTTCTGCAATCAGCAGAACGAAAAATGTAAACCGATCTCTATGGTCATTACCGTGCTGGCGGCTCAGATCTACGGGAATGAATCGACCATTTATGAAACGTTGAGGAATTTGATAGACACCCTGTCCCGACATGCCGATCAGATGCAGCCGACCTTCCGTTTTGATGAAGCAATGGCTCAGTCAGCCTACACGCTGATCACAAGAACGGCAGACGGGAAATGGCATATCCCGAACCCGACCAATCATGGGGAGAACTTTGCCGACAAATGGCATGAAAACGAGAACGGTGTTCCTCATGCCCGGGCGAAGGCGTTCTTTCAGTGGGTGGCATGGGCCAAGGAAGATTTTCTCAATATCGCCGAGCGGCTTGATGAAGAACACTACACCCGTTCTCTGGTATCACCGGCCAACAACAGCAAGAGCTTAACCGTCGCTCACCCCCGAGGGTTGTCTTTCAACGTTGCTCATCGGCAGAAGCCAGAATCGCAGTGGTCAGTGATGCTTGAGCCTGAAGTCACTGTCACAATTCGAGCAAGTTACAATAAGAACGGATGGAGATTGTTCTCTGACGGATCAAGTAAGTTTGCTATCCATAGTGGCGACCCTGTTGAACCAGGGAAAAGAATCTGCTTCAAAGCGAAAACAAATGTCTCTCATCCTTTTCAGGTGTTCTGGCAAGTCGTGAACACTGGAGACGAGGCATCCCAAGCAAGTTGCTTGCGTGGGGATTTTTACAACAGTAGTGGAGACTGTTCCTTTGAACTTGGTACAAAAACAAGGATCGAGCCAACAAGGTATCGCGGTTTTCACTGGGTTGAGTGTTTCATTGTGAAAAACAGCGTATGCGTGGCGCGTAGCGGTGAATTTGTAGTGAGGATTGTATGAGTAAGAGCAAACAGAACATCAAGGAAGTCACCCGTTACATAAAAAAAGAAGTTGAACGGGAACTGTGGGCTCGGGCTGCCGGACGTTGCCAGTTCAACGGGTGCAACCGGATACTCTACAAGTCTCCGGTCACTCAGGAGCGGGTTAATATCTCGGAGAAGGCGCACATTTATTCGTTTTCTGAAGATGGTCCACGGGGATGGGGGCCGTTTAAGAAAACCCCTCAAAGTCTTAATGACGTGGGCAATCTGATGCTGATGTGCCATGACTGCCATAAGACCATTGATCAGGATAAAGACGGTTCCAAGTATTCCGGATCGTTACTGCAGCAATGGAAAAAGGAACATGAACACAGAGTGGTCACGGTTACGGGCATTGCAGCCAACAGAAAATCTCACGTGGTTTTCTACGGCAGCAATATCGGTGAGCAACGGTCTCCGCTTCAACAGGAAGATGCTATGGAAGCAATGTTCCCGGAGCGCTATCCGGTATCGGAAAACTCTGTCTGCCTTTCGATGTCATGCTCCCATGAAGACAAAACGGCGGCGTTCTGGGAATCGGAATTAACCCATCTAAACCGGGTTTTTGATCAGAAGGTTTTGCCTTTGATTGAAAGCGACCAGACGAAGCATTTCTCGCTGTTCTCTCTGGCTAACATTCCTTTGCTGATCCAGTTGGGGGCGCTTTTCACGGACAAGATATCCGTGGATACCTATCAGCCGATCAGGGAGCCGAAAGGCTGGCATTGGCAGGAATTCCCCGAGGGGTTCGAGTTCATCATCAGAAAGCCTGAAAAGGTCGATGGAGCCCCGGTTCTGGTCATCTCATTGAGCGACATCATCAATCATGAACGGATCAATACGGTCATGGGCGAACAGGTTTCTGTATGGGAGTTGACTGTGCCGGAAGAACACATCGGCAACGACAATATCCGTAACAGTGCGCAGCTTTCCATGATGCGGAGCATCATCCGAAAACTCATGGTCCTGATTAAGGATGAACATGGGGCTACTACTCCACTTTCCGTTTTCCCGGCAATGGCTGTCTCCTGTTCCATCGAGATGGGAAGAGTAAGGATGCCGAAGGCGGATATGCCGTGGATTATTTATGACCAGAACAACAAAGAAAAGAAGTTTATAAAAGCTATAACAATAGGAGACAGCCAATGATTACCAACGAACAAAAACGAGCCGTAATAGACAACATGGTCAAATTGCTGGAGCTCCCTGATTCGGCCTATGACAAAGCGCGTAAAAGGTATGAGGATCTGGGTGAGTGGTTTGACCGCGATGAATCAGCCATGTCAGGTAACAATCCGCATATTTTTCCGCAAGGATCGTTCCGCCTTGGCACAGCGATACGCCCACTTGATGAAAGTGAAGAATACGACCTTGATCTTGCCTGCAAGCTCCGGGATGGAATCAGCAAAGACAGCCATACACAGGAAACCCTTAAAAAACTGATTGGCATTGAACTGGAAGCCTATCGGAAAGCCCGTGGAATCAAGAGAGAACTGGAGCCGAAGCATCGCTGCTGGCGTCTTGAGTATCAGGATGATCTCAGTTTTCACATGGATATTGTTCCGTGTATTCCAGCAGATGAAAACCGGCGGAAGGAGATATTGGAGTCTATCCGCAAAACAGGATTGGACGAGTTTGTGGCCGGGTCCGCATCCCAGACCACGATATCCATAACGGATGACCGGCACGAGGGCTACAAGCATATATGTGATGACTGGAACATCAGTAACCCTGAAGGATATGCCAAGTGGTTTGAATACAGAATGAATCCACAACAAACCAGAATCCTTCCGGAAAAGGCTCAGGTGGATGATGTTCCCTTGTTCAAAAAGAAAACGCCTTTGCAGCGGGTTATTCAGATTTTGAAGCGCCATCGTGATAACTGGAGCAAGGACAACCCGGATTCCAAGCCTATTTCAATCATCATAACGACATTGGCCGCCAGAGCCTATAACGGTGAGACCGATATCGTTGCGGCACTCGGCAATGTGCTTGAAAAGATGGGCGGTTTGGTAAGTCCGTCAAGACCTCGGATTCCCAACCCAGTTGACCCTGAAGAGGACTTTGCCGACCGCTGGTACAGGCAGGACTGTCTGCACTTGCGGCTGGAGGAACATTTCAATGCCTGGCTTTTGCAGGCAAGAACAGATTTTCAGCACATTACATCCACGACTGATACTGAATTTATCTGCGAACAGATCGATGAGAAGTTCTCGTTGCGGGTGAATGAGTCGGAGCTGAAGAAGCAACTGGGTATCAGCGCTGCCAGCGTTAACATTATAACTCCCAAAACACACACGATTGACCGACAAGACTCGGCCAGACCGTGGAAATGGTAGTTAAATGGGAGTATTGGCATTGAATAGCTTGAGTCAGTTTCTGAGCGATTATCCTGGCATGTCGACAGCCCCATGCTCGGATGCTGGCGTGTGCCTGCGTGGGAAATTTCGATTCAAGGCCAGCGAGTCTGGCGGTGATGAAATAGATGATTCCTACAAATTAGAAATCGTTGTTCCGGACAAATTCCCTCAGGCTCTTCCAAAGGTGAAGGAAACCGGCGGCAAGATTCCGCGTAACGGAAATTTTCATGTCAACCCAGATGGAACCCTTTGTCTGGGGTCACCACTCAGGCTGTTGAGGAAAGTCCATAGTGCCCCAAGTCTGACCGGCTTTGCAGATAAATGCCTCCTACCGTACCTCTATGCTGTTTCTTACAAGCTGAGGCACGGTGGGGATTTTGTGTTTGGCGAGTTAGCTCACGGCGACCAAGGCATTGTGGATGATTACTCCGTAATGCTGGGATTGAAAGAAAGGCATCAGATAACACAGGCCATTCAGTTGCTGGGAATCAAAAAACGGATTGCAAACAAAAAGCCTTGTCCCTGCGGATGCGGGAAAAGACTCGGGGTATGCCCGTTTCACCATAAATTGAATGAGTTTCGCAAAATGGCCCCTGTGTCATGGTTCAAAGCACATGCCTTGAATGACTGGAACCGAATTTAGAGTAAGAGAGGATTATATGAGTAACTTTCAGATAAATGAAAAGCATCTTTCTCAAATCCCGGCCTTGCAGCTTTTGATTGGCTTGGGATTTGAATTTTTGACACCGGCTGAAGGACTTCGCGAACGCCAGGGCCGAACATCCAATGTCTTGTTGGAAAGCATTCTGCGCAACCAGCTCAAAGAAATAAACCGCATTCGCCGTCATGATGGTGCTGAATATCTGTTCAGCGAGGAAAATATTCAATCGGCTATCCAGAAGCTGAAAAACATCAAATACGACGGACTGCTGAAGACCAACGAGGCTATTTACGATCTGATCACTCTCGGTACGGCCATGGAACAGACCATTGAGGGTGACTCAAAAAGCTTCAATATGAACTATATCGACTGGCGCAATCCCGGTCGCAACACGTTTCATGTAACGGTCGAATACAGTGTCGAGCGTTCACGGTCAACGGAAACCGCCCGGCCTGATATTGTTCTCTTCGTTAATGGTATTCCGTTTTGCGTGATTGAGTGTAAAGCGCCGCAGATTGAAGTGGAACAGGCCGTATCGCAGTCCATCCGCAATCAGAACGATGACCATATCCCGAAACTTTTCATCTACAGCCAGATGGTGCTGGCTCTGAATAAAAACAGCGCCATGTACGCAACAACGGGAACCGCTGCAAAATTCTGGGGTGTATGGAAAGAGCCTCAGATGGATAACGGTGAGCGTGGGTTTGAAAAACTGGCAGCAGTCGTCAACCAACCACTTGCCGAGGATGTTATCGCCAGAATTTCTTCTACCTTTGATGTTAAGCCGGAAGCATTAACCGGCAACAGACTGGTAACCGAACAGGATAAGTCCCTGTTTTCCCTCTGCCGTCCGGAAAGGCTTTTGGAGTTGGCGTGGAAGTTTACGGTGTTTGATGGGGGTATCAAAAAGATTGCCCGTTACCAGCAATATTTCGTTATCAAGTCTACCCTTCAGCGGGTAAAGCATTTTGACAGCACCGATTCACGTAAAGGCGGTGTGATCTGGCACACTCAGGGTTCTGGAAAATCCCTGACTATGGTAATGCTGGCCCGAAACTTGGCCTTAGATCCTGAAATTTTAAATCCTCGAATTGTTCTGGTAACAGACCGCGACGATCTGGATAAGCAGCTGGGGAACACCTTCGCCGCCTGTGGCCTTGAGGCGAACCGTGCGACATCGGGGAGAAACCTGCTGGAACTGGTTGCTGAAAAGAAATCGGGGATTATCACAACCCTCATTCATAAGTTCGACAAGGCGTATGCGGTAAAAAAATATCAGGATGAATCTCCTGACATTTTCATTTTGGTGGATGAAAGTCACCGTACCCAGTTCGGTTCCTTTTCAGCACGAATGAGACAGATGTTTCCCCATGCCTGCTATTTAGGATTTACCGGCACGCCACTTTTAAAGAAAGAAAAGAACAACTTCACTAAATTCGGTGAACTGGTGGAGCCCCATTATTCGATTACACAAGCTGTTGAAGACGGTGCCGTTGTTCCGCTTTTGTATGAGGGGCGGCATGTCGAGATGACTCAAAACAGAGAAGCTGTCGATCTGTGGTTTGAAAGGCACACACAAGGGTTGACCAAGGAGCAGCAGGCGGATCTGAAGCGGAAGTACGCACGAGCGGAAATGTTGAACAAAGCGGATCAGGTCATCTACATGAGAGCCTTTGACATCAGCGAACACTTTCGTGCGAGCTGGCAGGGGACAGGATTCAAAGCACAGTTGGTGGCTCCGAATAAAGCATCCGCACTCAAGTACAACGCTTATCTAAATGAAATAGGCATTGTCAATTCCGAGGTCGTTATCTCGCCCCCTGATATGCGTGAAGGTTATGAAGAAACCGATGATGAGACAACTGATGAGGTCGTGAAATTCTGGCAAAAAATGATGAAGCGCTATGGCAGTGAAGACGAATATACCAAGCAGCTCATCAACCAGTTTAAACACGGCAGCGAGCCTGAAATCCTTATTGTCGTTGATAAGCTGCTAACGGGTTTTGACGCTCCACGAAACGCGGTCCTCTATTTGTGCAGGGTGCTAAGAGAGCATACGCTGCTTCAGGCAATTGCCCGTGTCAACCGCCTTCATGAGGGTAAGGAGTTCGGCTTTATCGTCGACTATGCAAGCGTCCTTGGTGAACTGGACAAAGCGCTTACAATGTACAGCGCCTTTGAAGGGTTCGATGAATCTGATCTGGTCGGTACCCTGACATCCATTAACAGCGAAATCGAAAAACTGCCCGGCCGGTATTCCGATCTTTGGGATCTATTCAAAAAGGTTAAGCATTCCTACGATGAAGAAGCTTATGAAGTGCTGCTTGCCGATGATGAGCTCAGAGAAGAGTTTTACGGCCGCCTTTCGGAGTTCGGAAAAACCCTCGGCATTGCACTCTCTTCCGAAAATTTTTTGACCGAAACTGATGAAAAAACCTTGTCCAGATACAAGGCAGACCTTCGGAAGTTCCAGTCACTCAAAGCATCTGTCAAGCTCCGGTATGCAGAGGCAATTGATTACCGTGATTATGAGCCAAAGATCAAAAAACTGCTGGATACACACATTCAAGCCAGTGAAGTTGTTCAGCTGAATGAGCCGGTCAATATCTTTGACGACAAAATGTTCAATCAAGTCAAAGAGGAACAAGGGGTCTACCAAACCAAGAAAACCACGGCTTCAAAGGCCGATACGATTGCACACGCCACGAAGAAAGTTGTCACCGAAAAGATGGATGAAGATCCTGCGTTTTATGAGAAGTTCTCAAAACTGATCCAGCAGGCGATTGAAGATTTCAGGGCTAAGAGGATATCCGATCTGGATTATCTGAACAAAGTCGTGGATATCCGCAACAAGGTTGTCGGCAAGGTGCATGATGACATACCGGATAAACTCTCCGGGAATGAAGATGCCATGGCTTTTTTCGGGGTGCTTAAGCCTTTCCTTGAAAAACACGAATTAGGTGAAGAAGACCTTGAATCTGCTGCGGCAGATACGGCAATTGCTATTCATGGCATTTTGGAAAAACACAAGAAAGTTCACTTCTGGGATGATGAAGACGCTCAGAAACAGGCGGTTAACGAGATTGACGATTACCTCTATGATGAGCTCAAGACGGAAAGAGGGATCGAACTGTCGCTTGATCAGATGGATGACATTATTGAAAAGGTGCTGCAGGTGGCAAAGCACAGGAGCTATAAATAATGGAGGCGTTAATCCATAACAACAAACACTCGGTTGTTTACGGGCGAAAGATCATCGATTTCAGTCTGTTGTACTGTGACAGAAAAACGATGGAAATTGCTGTGCATCCTGACAGTACGGTTATCGTCAAAGCGCCCGTGCAGTCCGATATCACATTGATAGAAAAGAAAATAATAAAGCGGGCTCGTTGGATTCTCAGGCAGCTGAATTATTTCAAACAGTTTAATCCAAAGACGCCTGATCGCTGTTACGTGAACGGCGAGACCCACCTGTATCTTGGAAAGCAATACCGATTGAAATTAACCGAGGGGCAGGAAAACTCAGTGAAATTGTCTCGCGGCTTTTTTCATATCACTTGCCGGATCGAGCCGACTCCAAATGCTGCCAAGAAACTATTGAACCAATGGTATTCGGAAAAGGCACAACTTCAATTTGCAGAAAGCATGGAACGCTGCTGGCAGAAATTTAATGGTCTCGGTATTGACCAGCCTAAACTATCCATCAAGCGAATGCAAAAAAGATGGGGCAGCCTTTCAGGCAAGGGCACAGTAACCCTTAATACAGACCTGATCAGAGCGCCTAAAGAATGCATTGACTATGTTGTTACGCATGAGCTGTGTCACCTGAAATATCATGATCATAGCCCAGAATTTTATAAACTCCTCGACTCTGTTATCCCGGGCTGGGAAAAGATAAAACACAAACTCGAACTCAGTATGGTGTGATCATGAAACGGAATATTTTAATGCATATAGAATGGAGAGCAGCTCTATGAACGTTCAAGACGCAGCCATACAGATATTGATGGACTCTGGAAAGCCCCTCCATGCCAAAGAGATCGCCGAGCGAATTATTGAAGCTGGTTTGTGGTCAAGCGATGGCAAAACGCCGGAGGCCACTGTCAGTGCCCGCCTTTACTCGGACACCAAAAAGCAACGGGAGGCAACTGTCAAAAAATACTTGACAGTTCGTCAGGAAGGGAACCGCGAGGCCAAATGTCACTTCGATTATTACATTCCGGATCTAATCGGTGGCCGCAGCTCACTGTCCGGTCCGGGCTGTACAAAGGTTGGAATACGGGCTGGAGGACAGGCAAATGGCTGACCCCCGCAAACAAAAACTGATTGATCTCGGTTCTGAAACTCTCGCGGATGCGCTGCTGAATCTTTCTGTCCATTCCGATGAGGTGGATGACCTGATTGAACAATTGATTGCTACTCCA
>Ga0210034_1001148_pt1 | contig 24155 bp, 16 predicted proteins | sample CryGeymeta201505_FD_185466 | JGI IMG/M metagenome (GOLD analysis project Ga0210034, IMG submission 185466) | Groundwater microbial communities from Crystal Geyser aquifers in Utah, USA - Crystal Geyser metaG 2015-05 (SPAdes) (version 2) | ecosystem: Environmental > Aquatic > Deep subsurface >... | reverse complement strand
GTATTCGTGTTCCATAATCATGTTCCTCATGCTAAAGTATTAACAATCCCTTGCGGGTCGAGGAGGAATTATGTCAATAAATCAGATTGGTGGGAAATATTTCTCCGCGATAGCGGCTTCGTCCAACCCATGCACCCTGTGCGCAAGGTAAAATACGGCGCCATGAATCCCACACTATCCTATACCCGTGCCGACATAGTGCGCTGGCTCGGCCAGCGCGAAGTGCTCAAGGGACAGCCTTATTTAAACGCGGTCAGCCATCTCGACATTCAATCCGATCTGATCTCGGCGCGAGTCAAGGGGACAGCTCGCGTCCCTTACTCGGTGGATATTTATTTTGACATCATGCCTACTGGCAAGTTGGAAATCGATGCGGAATGCTCCTGCCCGGTGGGGGTCGATTGCAAACATTGCGCGGCAGTGCTGCTGGCGGCTCTCGACCATGAGGTAGCGCCGGCCCGTGTCACTCCCGAGGTGCTGAAATGGCTGGAATCATTCCGCAAGTCCGTTTCGGTCGGGCTGAAGAGTATCCCCGCCAAACCCGCAAAGAATGCCGAGCAATTGTTTTATGTGCTGGGCAGGGTCTCATCTGCCGAACCTTATGGCATCTCCATGCTGAAAGGCCGAATAGGCCTGGACGGGATCCCCACCCCCGGAGCGACTGGCTGGAGCAACGTGGAACGCGCCCTGGTGCAGCCGCCCAAATTCGTGAATGAAGAAGATCTCGTTATTCTGCGTTTGCTTTGGTCGCAACAAGGCAAAGGGATAAATTACACGGGCGTTTTTGCTCTGTCCAGCCGGCATGGCGGAGATACGCTGACCCGCCTGCTGTCCGGCGGACGGCTGTTTTATCGCGGTCCTTCCGCCAATCGGTGGGATTACAACACCGGGCTGCATCCCCTGCATGAGGGTGAGCCGCGCATCGGCACATTGGAATGGCACACCAACACATCGTGCGCCATGGTGCCTAAAGTGCAAGCCACGCCCGCCGCGTTTGCCACGCTGTTTCTGGATCCGCCCTGGTATCTCGATGTAGCCAATTATGAGGTGGGGCGGCTGGAAATGCCTTATCCGCCCGAGCAGTTGGCGCAACTGATCATGATGCCGCCGCTGTCTGAAATAGACATTCCGGTTGTCGCCAGCGCGTTACGCGAGATGGCGCCGGATTTGCCGCGACCTGTCACTCAACGCGAATTGCGGGTGATCGACGCGCAACCCGTCCCGGTGTTGGTGTTGGACACGTTGAAGATAAGCGGCATGTCGTCAACTTTTCGCGGTTACAACTACGGCACCCGCGCGCTTGATTACGCCCGCCCTCATTTTCGCTATAACGACATCACCGTGGAGGTCGCCGATAGCGCCGAATTTTTTGTCGCGGCGGATGGCGAAACCGTGCGCGTCAAGCGACAAACCGACACGGAAAAACAAACTCTCAAATCTCTGGCGGCTTACGATCTCGTCAAAACGCCCGCCAACGCCCTTTATTACATCCACAACGCGCCCCATCCGCTCTACGTCCTGGAAAATGAAAGCGCCTGGGCCGAATTCATGGCGAGCGGCCTGCCCCGGCTACGCGCTGCGGGCTGGGAGATCGAAATACCCTCTGGCTTTCGCCATTACGTTGTCGAAATTTCGGCATGGGAAGCCGACATCGACGAGGACGAGAACGGCTGGTTCAGTCTCGACATGGGTATCGTTGTGGAAGGTCGGCGTTTGCCGCTGGCCCCCTTGCTTTACGACCTGTTCCAGCGCGACCCACGCTGGCTCGACGCCGGCAAGCTGAAAGGCCTCCGCGACGACGAGACGGTGACGCTGACGCTGCCCGGCGGGGCGCGGGTGCGCATTCCCGCCGAACGGCTGAAACCTATCGCAGCCACGCTGATCGACCTGTTCGACGCCAGGCCGGAAGGCGCGCTGCGTTTTTCCCGGCATGATGCGCCGCGTCTGGCCGAGCTGACCGACATGGCGCGCTGGCAGTTCAAGGGCGCGGACGCGGTGCAAAAGCTGGCGAACCGGCTCAAACACAGCGCGGGTATCCAGCCCGCCACGCCGCCCGCAGGGCTGGGGATGGCATTGCGCCCGTACCAGCTGGAAGGCTTGGCGTGGCTGCAATACCTGCGCGAACAGAAGCTGGCCGGCATCCTCGCCGACGACATGGGGCTGGGCAAGACCGCCCAGGCACTCGCCCACCTGCTGCTGGAAAAAGAAGCCGGGCGCCTCGATCGCCCGGCGCTGGTGGTGCTGCCGACCTCGCTGATCTTCAACTGGAAGCGCGAGGCGGAACGCTTCGCCCCCGCTCTCAAGATACTGTCGCTGCACGGCAAGGATAGGGCCGAACGTTTCCCCCTGATCCTCGAACACGATGTCGTGCTCACCACCTACCCCCTGCTGTGGCGCGACGAGGAGGCCATCGCCGCCCACGACTATCACCTGCTGATTCTCGACGAAGCGCAAACCGTCAAAAACGCCGCCAGCCGGGCTGCCCAGGTGGTGCGCAAGCTCAAGGCGCGCCACCGCCTGTGCCTGACCGGTACACCGCTGGAAAACCATCTGGGCGAACTGTGGGCGCAGTTCGATTTTCTTCTGCCCGGCTTTCTGGGCGATGCCAAGGGCTTCAACAAAACCTGGCGATCCCCGATAGAAAAGCTCGGCGACAAGCTGCGCCGCGATGTGCTGGCCAAGCGCATCAAACCTTTCATCCTGCGCCGGCGCAAGGAGGAAGTGGCGAAGGAATTGCCCCCCAAGACCCTCATCGTGCGCACTGTCGAGCTGGAAGGCGGTCAACGCGATTTGTATGAAACCGTGCGCAGCGCCATGGACAAGAAGGTGCGCGATGAAATCGCCAGCAAGGGCTTCTCCCGCAGCCAAATCATCATCCTCGACGCCCTGCTCAAACTGCGCCAGGTGTGTTGCGACCCACGCCTGCTGAAAGTCGATGGCGCAAAACAGGTGAAGGAACGCGCCAAACTCGACCTGCTGATGGAGATGCTGCCGGAACTGGTGGCCGAAGGACGACGCGTGCTGGTGTTTTCCCAGTTCACCTCGATGCTCGATCTGATCGAACGGGAACTGGTGCGCCACAAACTGGGCTATGTCATGCTCACCGGCGACACGCAAGACCGGGAAAGCGTGGTGCGCCGTTTCCAGGATGGCGAGGTTCCCCTCTTCCTCATCAGCCTCAAGGCCGGCGGCGTGGGCCTCAACCTTACCGCCGCCGATACCGTGATCCACTACGACCCGTGGTGGAACCCGGCGGTGGAAAACCAGGCCACCGACCGCGCCCACCGTATCGGCCAGACGAAAAACGTGTTCGTCTACAAGCTGGTGGTGGCCGGCAGCATCGAGGAAAAAATTCTCGCCCTGCAGGAAAAGAAAGCCGCGCTGGCCGCCGGCATCCTGTCCGAGGACGCCAGCGGACTGGCCAAGTTCGGCGAATCCGACCTTGCCGCCCTGCTGGCGCCGCTGCCGACGGAGGCCAGGAAAAAATGACCTTCATCGCTTTGCAGCAAAACCTATCGGGCTCTGAGCGATGGGTATCGCTACGCTCAACCCATCCTATCAGCCTGTCTGACTTGAAGAATCGAAGCGAAGTGGGTCAAGCAGGCAAGCCGCGTAGCGGATGCTCGCAAAATTCGGCTGGGCGAGGACAGATTTTGCGAGTTGGGCGATAAAGCCGCCCATCCCTGCTTACCCCATTTGCCGGTTTTGCAGGTCAATAGTCGTTCTATTGACCAAAAAAGCGGCGAAATATGGACCGGCCAGGCGGATTTGCAGCCGATTTCCTTCAAGTCAGACAGGCTGCTAGACACTAACGAGAGCCCCATGCTGGATCGGTAGCGGATTCCGTTATAATGTCGAATTTCGTCGTTCGGAAACCTGCATGGACAACCTGCTACTTCTCAAAGCCCTGATCCTCGGCATCGTCGAAGGCCTTACCGAGTTTCTGCCTGTTTCCAGCACCGGCCACTTGATTCTGGTGGGCGACCTGCTCGATTTCAACGACGACAAAGGCAAGATGTTCGAAATTGTCATCCAGTTCGCGGCAATCCTTGCGGTTTGCTGGGAATTTCGCGCCCGGCTGTTTGATGTTGCTGCTGGCCTGCGGGCGGGCAAGGAGGATGCGCAGCGCTTCGTGCTTAACCTGGCTGTTGCCTTTCTGCCCGCAGCAGTGCTCGGCTTGCTGTTCGCCAGCAAGATCAAGCAATACTTGTTCAAGCCGGTGCCGGTGGCGCTGGCCTTCATCGTCGGGGGGCTGCTGATCTTGTGGGCGGAGCGGCGCCAGCATGTCATCCGCGTTGAGCGGGTGGACGATATGGGCTGGCGCGATGCGCTGAAGGTCGGGCTGGCTCAGTCGCTGGCGCTGATTCCCGGCACCTCGCGCTCCGGCGCAACCATCATTGGGGGATTGTTTTTCGGCCTGTCACGTCAGGCGGCCACGGAGTTTTCCTTCTTCCTGGCCATTCCCACCCTGTTCGCGGCTACGGCTTACGAACTGGTCAAATATCGCCACCTGCTGAATGCGGATGACCTGGGGATGTTTGCGGTGGGCGGCGTGGCTTCGTTTGTCAGCGCCTTTTTCGCAGTGCGGGGATTGCTCCGCTACATCAGCCGCCACGATTTTTCCGCCTTCGCTTGGTACCGCATCGGCTTCGGCATCATCGTGCTGCTGACCGCTTATACCGGAGCGGTCAGTTGGTCGGTCGGCTAATGACCTGTTAAGCATTAAGTGTTACACGCGTTACCCCCAGAAAGCCCGCAGGCAAGGCGCGGGGAGGAAAGCGTAGTATTCCACGCTGACGAGCCGCAACGCCGCATGCGGGCTTTCTGGGGGATAACCCCCCGGATCCTCGCCGCGAAAATCGCGACCAGGAGGTCGCTCCCACAACACAAAAAACGCGCCTACCCGTTACGACTTCTTGATGAAACCGGCGATGCGACCCAGCAACTCATCTTCCTGGAAAGGCTTGCCCAGATAGGCGTTGACGCCCAGTTCCATTGCGTAGTTGCGGTGTTTTTCCGCAGTGCGCGAAGTGATCATGATGATCGGAATATGCGCGGTTAGCGGGTCGCCGCGCACGTTCTTGGTCAATTCGAAACCGTCCATGCGCGGCATTTCGATATCCATCAGCATGACGTCTGGAATAATCTCCTGCAAGTGCTGCAGGGCGTCCACACCATCCTTGGCAGTCACCACCTGGTAACCTTCCTTCGCCAGCAAGCGAGTGGCGATCTTGCGCACCGTCAGGGAATCGTCGACCACCATGATGGTCGGCGCGACGGTTTCCACTATCGGCACCGTGGGCGCCACCGCGCTGGTGGCGGGAATCTGCATGGCCATGCGCTGCGCCAGCGGCGCGGGGTTGATAATCAGCGCGACCTGGCCATTGCCCAGTACCGTCGCCCCGGCAATACCGGGGATACGGGCAAGCTGCGGCCCGATATTCTTGATCACGATTTCCTGGTTGCCCAGAATCTCATCCACTTGCACCGCGACACGCTGGTTGCCGCTCCTGAGCAGCAACGTCATGGCGTAGCGGTGCGTCTCCGGCGCCTGCTCCAGATCGCCCAGCAGCTGCGGCAGATAGAACAGCGGATAGCGATTATTCTGCCACTCGATTTCGCCTTTCTGCTGAATCGCCTCCAGCCCGGCTGATTTGAACTCCTTTACCTGCTCCACCATCGCCGATGGAAGAGCATAAATTTTTTCGCCGACGCGTACCAACACGGCCTGCGCCACGGCAAGGGTAAGCGGTAAATAGATGTTAAAGGTTGCTCCGCCATGCTCTCCGGGAACCGCCTCGACACGTCCGCCGAGACCGGTGATCTCGCTGCGCACCACATCCAGACCCACACCGCGCCCGGCAATCTGGGTCACCTCCTGGGCGGTGGAAAATCCGGGATCGAAGCTCATGTCGAGCAGATGCGCGGGAGAAATGTCGCTGTCTGCCTGGAGCTTGCCCATTTGGACTGCGCGCCTGCGAAGCGCTTTCAGATTGAATCCGGCCCCATCATCACCCAGGGTCAACACGATTTCATTGCCTTCCTGGCGCGCTTCGATGCGGATAGCCCCGGTTTCCGGCTTGCCGGACAGTATCCTGTCCGCAGCGCTTTCAACGCCATGTACCAGGGAATTGCGCAGCAGATGTTCGAACGGCGCAGTCATTTTTTCCAGCACGCTTCGGTCCAGTTCCACCTCGCCGCCCTTGATCTCCAGACTCGCCTTTTTGTCCAGTTCCCTGGCAGTTTGCCGCACGATGCGATGGAGCCGGTCGGCAATGCTGGACAGCGGCACCATGCGGAGGTGCATCAACTCCTGTTGCAACTCACGGTTCTGCCGTGCCTGCTGCAACAGCGCAGCATCGGCTTCGCCCAAACTCTTCAGCAGGCTATGCTGCACCGTGGCGACATCGTTGACGCTCTCGGCCAGGAAGCGGGTCAACTCCTGAAAACGGGTAAATCGGTCGAACTCAAGCGGATCGAATGCCTCGGCGATGCCGCCGGTCTGATTTGCCTGGGATTGCATCCGGCTTTCCGCCTGGATTTCAATCTCGCGCACCTGGTTGCGCAGGCGGATAACGTTTTCCGTCAATTCCAGCAGCGACTGCTTGAAGCCCTGCATCTCGCCTTCGACGCGGGAGCGCGCGATACTGATCTCACCCGCCTCGTTGACCAGCCTGTCCAGAATATCGGCACGCACCCGCAATTGTTGCACGCCGGGTTTTGCCGTTGATGCCAGTGGCTGGATATCCGGTTGACCCGCTGCAATTTCCGTAGAAATTGGAGCCTCTGGCCCGGCCTGCAGGCGATCCAGCAAGTCGCCGATCTTGTCAAAATAAGCGAAGAGCTCATTGAACAAGGAGGCAGCCGGAGCCCCTGCCTCCGTTGAATCGACCACCCGGGTTTCCATGTTGTGTACCAGGTCGCCCAACTGCATCGCGCCGGCCATACGGGCGCTACCCTTGAAGGTATGCAGCGTTCTCTGCAGATCCTGAGGCGCCTGCCGATCCGCAGGCATGTCCTGCCAGGTACGTACCTGAGTGCCCGCCAGCGGATACAGGTCCTGCGCTTCCTCCAGAAACAGGGGCAGAATATCCAGGTCGATGTCATCACGGGATGTCGGCATCGGCACCTCGAACGCCGCTGTCCGAACCACTTCGGCGCGCCTCTCCACGGCGGGAAATGAGGCTTTTGGTTTCACCGCTTCGGCTGCTGTGCGCGCCGCCAGCGCTGATGATGCGGCCTTTTCGCCGTCCGCACGCGCTTTTTTGACCAACGCTTGCAGCGAGCGCATAACCTGCTTTGCCGGTTTCGGCATTTTTTGTTCTTCGACCGTCTGCACCATCTTGTTCAGCGCGAGAACTGCGTCACCGGTCACTTTGACCTGCTTATAATTCGCTGGCTGCGGGTGCTCCAGCATTTCCCTGAGCCATTCCTCCAGTTCAAAACCCAACTCGGCTGGCGCCGGTAATCCCACCGTGCGGGAAATGCCGCACAGGGTATGGGCGGCACGCATGAAATCTTCCCTGATTGGCAGATCCGGCCGATCTTCCAGACGCGCCAGCTCTTCTCGCAGAACCGCAACCCGCTGCTTGGCTTCGTTCATGAAAATGTCGAAAAGCGCGCTCGGCAGGGTGACATCGCCAACCACAATCTCGGTTTCCGTCATGGTTTCTTCGGCGGAAAACACCTCAGCAACCAGGGGTTCTTCAGCGGCAACTCCCTCTTCGATGAAATCGAAATCCTTAACCGGCAAACCGATTCCCTCGACCGGCTCGAAGGCGAGCGGCTGTTCCATGGCAGGCGTGCCGATTTCGGCTGCAACCTCCTCAATGACATCGACGCTGGGCAGGCTGATTTCTTCAATGGGCTCAGCAGACTCCTCTATGGATGCGAGTTCCTCCTCAACGGAAGCTGGCGTTGCACTGGCCTGTGGCGCAACCTCAGCTATTTCCTCACCACTCTTTAACTGCTCAGCCATCGCGATCAGGGCATCGGCCTCAACGACCGCCGAACCCTGGCTTTGCAGTTGTCCCACCCATTGCTCGAACGCGGCGCACGCCTGCCCGATAAAATTCAGCAGGGCGGGAGTGGCGGCCCTCTCATCCTGCAGCCATTTGTTCATCACCTGCTCGACCGCCCATGCGACCTCCCCCAGATCTGTCAGGCCGACCATGCGTCCACTGCCTTTCAGGGTATGGAAGCCGCGCCGGATCGTGGTTAGCGCCTCGCGGTCGCCAGGCCGCTCATGGCTGGCCTGCAGATTCTCGCTGACGGCAGCCAATACCTCAGTCGCTTCTTCCAGATAAGTCTCGATCAATTCGGTGTCGATCGCTTCCTCGGAGGCCTCCCGCAATCGTTCGGTTTCTTGCGAAGGTGCCACGGGCACCCTGATCTCCGCCAAGACAGCGGGCTCTTCCGGCTCTTCATCGAACAGATTCGCCGCCAAATCTTCGGAATTAGCTTGCCACTCCTGGGCGTTTTCCTGCACCAGATGTTCTTGGCTATCCAGATCGGCTTCGATGCGCTCCTCTGCGGGCGCGGCCTCGACCTCTTCTTGCAGAACAGCCGTTTTTTCCTCCGGCTCACCCGTCAGGCGAGACAGGGCCCGGCTAATAATGCTTTCTGCATCCGCACGGCCATGCTGGACTTCTTCAATGTAGAAACCCAGACTGCTCAAGCCTTCAGCCACCCCCACCAGTTCCTGTGGGCTCGGCTCATAAGCCGGATCGGCAAAGCGTTGGATACTGGAATGACAGAGGCCAAGCAACTTGTCCGCCTTGACAAAGTCGAGAATGGTCAGGGCACCGGAAATCTGCTTCAGAGCAGGTTCCAGAGCGGGAATGCCATCCCGCTTGGTCGTATCCCTGAAGAACGCATCCAGCACGTCCTCAACCCGCCGCAGATTGGCCTGAATTTCATGCGCCACCTGCGCCAGCAGGAGTTTTTCCTGGGCTTTGCGGCTGATGTCGCCAAGGTGGGGGACTCCCGCCGCATCGATTTCTTCCGGGTGGCCACTTAAAACAGCCGACATGCGCTGGGTCTGGATTTCCAGCTGCTTTGCCAATTCATCGTTGAACTGGGCAAAGTTCTCCAGCGCATTCTCCGCCAGCAGCAAAGCCGTAGCTACTTCTATCGCCTGCGTTTCCACGGCGCCATCCAGCTCTGGCTGAGTTGCGGCAAGCGCTTGCGTCTCGCGCAGCAGGCCATGCAAAGGATGGTTATCCAGCATTCGGCTTTTTTCTACCAACCGGCTCAAGGGCTCCTGCAAATTTTTCAGACTTTCTTTATGGCCCGTGGTAAATTTCAACCACAATGCCTTGACTGGCGTCAGCAACTCCTTCAGTTCCCGAAGCAGGGGTTGGAGCCTAGCCGAGTCGACCTGTGCAGCAGTGGCCGTCTGCGGCAAACAGCTATCCAGATCGAATACCTGCTTGACCTGCTTGATCCGCTCGCTCACCGGCTGGCTGCGCGCCACCCGGTATAGCAGATCGCGCAGCAGGTGTTCCGCCACCTTGGACGAGGATTCAGCAAGCTTACGAATCTGCCGATCAATCTTGCCAAGCAGCCGCTTGGCTTCGGCGTCGGGACTCAACCCCTTGTTGAGCAAACCTTCTATCAGCGCCCCTGCGGACCACCAGAAGGTGCGTTGTGCCGGCAAACTCTGAGCTCGCTCGATGGCCAGCAATGCCACGCGCATCGCCTCCATCCCCGCCGGGTCGTCCGGCGCGCGAAGAAACTTAAGCAAGCCCCACTGAAAGCGCGCGCGCTCAGCCTTGGCCAGCACGGGCAGTTCGGCCTCGCCCACTGGCTTCGCATAGCCATCCTTGGGCGCACGCGCGGACAAATCCGGGAAAAACAAGTCGCTTTCGGCAAAATCCAAGGCATTCCGCGCCTGGTGCAAACTTTTATAGACAGGGTAGAGCCTGAGCGGCACATCCGGCTCGCCATCAAGCAGGCTGGAGAGATATTTGGAAAGCGCAGCAATGGCCTGGTTAACGACTTCGATATTGGCGGAGGTGGGAGAGATTTCCTGCTTCTCCAGAGCGGCCACCAAGTTTTCGATTTCACCGCTAACGCGCGCAGCCCCTTCCAGGCCGACCATCAGGATGGCGCCATTCACCTGATGCAGGTGAGTCAGGCAATAGCGCAGCGGGGAAAGATCGCTGGGGTTGCCAAAGAATCCCGCCAGGTTCTGCCTGGCTTGATCCAACGCCTGGTCGATTTCGCCTTTGACCCAGGTCAGTGGGCCGATGTCCAACTCGATGGCCATGCTATTCGGTTACCCTAGGGTTCGTTAATGGATAATTTGGACAATTATGGGTGTGCTGGCGGGATGCGATGCAAGACGCCGGGCGCGCCGCATGGCCGTTCCATGCAAGCGACCGGCAACGCAGCAGCACGCCCGCCAGTGCGGCCAGAATGTTCAAGTTATCCATTAACGAACCCTAAGCAAGTTTGAAGCCCGCCACCGAGCCTTTCAGCTCGGCAGCCAGTTCGGTCAACTGACCCACAGAAGCGGCGGTCTGCCTGGTTCCGTCCGTGGTCTGGTTGGTAATATCCTGAATATCCTGCATGTTCGTTGCCACTTTGCCAGCGGCCTCTGCCTGCGCCTGGGTCGCCTTGGAAATGGTGTCGATCAGATCCGCCAAGCTGCGCGTAACCCGCTCGATCTCGGACAGAGCCTGGCCCGCCGCATCCGACAGCTTGGCGCCTTCCACCACACCCTGGGTGCTCTGCTCCATAGCCGCCACCGCATCGTGGGTATCGGTCTGAATAGTCTTCACGATCGCGCCGATCTGCTTGGTTGCCTCGCCCGAACGCTCCGCCAACCGCTGCACTTCTTCCGCCACCACAGTGAAACCGCGTCCCGCCTCACCGGCGGAAGCAGCCTGAATCGCCGCGTTCAGCGCCAGAATGTTGGTTTGTTCGGTAATGTCGGAAATCAGTTCCACGATCTCGCTAATCTCCTGGGAGCTTTCACCCAGCCGCTTGATCCGTTTCGCTGTTTCCTGAATCTGGCCGCGAATCTCGTTCATGCCGGCAATGGAGTTCTGCACCGCCACGGCGCCCTTATCCGCGGCCTGCAGGGATTGCTGCGCCACTTTCGCCGACTCGGCGGCGTTGGCCGACACCTGGTTAATGGAATCCGCCATTTGCAGCACCGCCGTACTGGTTTCCTCAATTTCGCGCGACTGTTTTTCCGACGCCTGTAGCAGCTGATCCGAGGTGACCTGCGCTTCCCCGGAAGCCTTGGTCACCTGTTCGGTCGCCTTGTTGACCCCCACCACCAGCGAGCGCAACTCGTCGATCGCATAGTTGATCGAGTCGGCAATCGCGCCGGTGATATCCTCGGTCACTTTCGCACTCACGGTCAGGTCGCCTTCCGCCAGATCGCCCATTTCATTGAGCAGCCGCAGAATCGCCTCCTGGTTCTGTTTGTTTTCCCGCTCGCTGATAGCCGCCTTCCGCTTGGCATCATCGAGCAACACCTTGGCGAACAGCGCGGCGAAGGTCAGGGCCAAGCTGGCGAGAATCACCGTCAGAATCGACTCCACCACGCCGCTGCTGGCGTTTTTCTTGAGTCCGTCAGTCAGCTTGCGGGTGAGGTCGAGCATCTTATCGCCGTCTTTGAACAAGGAACGCTGAGCATCCTTGGCGGCCGCCAATCCCTGGATGTTTTTCAGTATCTGTTCGACATCCTTGGCGAAATCCTTCGTGGCCACGTCGATTTGCCCCAGCATTTCGCGCGCGTCAGGGTCTTTGGCCGGCTTCAGCAACAGACCGCCTGTACCGTTTTCCAGACCCACCAAAGAATTGCGAAAAATAGCGAGGCTTCTGCCTTGCAGGAAAGCTTCGTCGAGGTCGGAATCGCTTCCCGACAGCAGTAGAATGTTGGCATTTTTCGCAATACGCTGGGTCACCATCCCCATCTGCCGGGCAGCGGAAACCTCCCGCACGCCCTCGCCCGCCTGAATCAGCTGGCCGGCCAGCAGCTCGGTAAGTTCAAGCAAGGCCTCGCTGCTGGCGTTAACCCCAGCAACGTTATTGCTCAGTTCGATCAGGTTCTTTTCCTGGGAGAGAACCTGTTTGATGTCCCCGTGCATTTCCACCCACTGCTTGCTCACGTCTTTCAGCAGGGGCTGCAAGGCTGCTGGCGCTGCAGGCATGAGGCCTTCGCCGCCGCCGCCCTGGGCTAGGTCCTTTAACTCCCTGAAAAAACGCTCGTCGGCCGCTTTCAACTGGGCAAAAGCGACCGGGCTACCTTGCGCCGCCTGCTGACCGGCCTTCGCCAACCGTTGCGACAACATCTGCAATGTGGTTGCGTCACTGATTTGATACATCAGGATATACTGGTTCACACCGTACCAGATCGCCGGAAGAAGAGTGAGAATCACAGTAACGACCCACGCGACGAACAGCATCTTCAACTGCTGCTTCAAGGGTTTTTCGCCGATAAGCGGCAGGGGCTGCCCCGTATCACCGGCCATTTTCTGGAGCCCTTTCATCACCAAGGTTGTGTTCAGCCCCAACCTCGTCGTCGATCCGGTCAGAGCAGCCTGCCCGGGCTTTCCCTTGAAAAGATTGAAACTTGGCAACTTGAATCCCATGCTTAAATCTCCATCCCTAAATTTGTTTGCAACTCACAAAAATGATCGTTCATAGCGCCCGCCGAACAATATTATGACAGGCCCACGTTCAGGAACTGGGCGTGCCCGGTCAACGCCTGCATGTTCAGTTCCTGCCACCGCTGTCCGGTTTCATCCTGGTATTCGGCAGCAACCCAGGGCGGAGCCTCCCCCTCTATTTCCACCCGTTGCATTTTATCGGGATTGCGCAATCCCAGCATGTGACTGACGACGATTCCGCAATTGACAGAAAATTTCTGATGGACCAGAAGCAAGCGACAATCCACGCCGAATTGCGTTGGCACGCCACCGAGAAAATGAGAAAAATCAACAATGCCATAGAGATTGCCGCGAAAATTCGCCACGCCGCAAAACCATGACTGCGCCAGGGGAACGGACGTCAGCTTTGGAATAGGCACCGCCTCGCTGATATCGGAAAGATTGACCAGCCAGAATTGTGAGCCAATCTGGACACCCAGCTTGGACGGGCTGGCTGTATCGCCAGATGCCAAGCTCTGCAGCTTGGCCACCACGCTCTCCTGAAATTCTCGCAAGCTGATTTTTCTTGCCATCTGCTACCCTTGTAATTCCATTTCTCGTTAATAAAGATGATTTTGATAGGGAGCGGCCTTGGCCGCTCCTACAGGATGCAATAATTATTCGCGTTTTTATCGAGAATTGGAATAAACCCCAAGAAACGTATGGGCACGGGGATCAACCGAGCGCCGTAATTTTTTTCAGCAGCTCGTCCTGGTTCACCGGTTTAACGATGTAATCCTTGGCGCCCTGCCGCATTCCCCACACTTTGTCGGTTTCCTGCCCCTTGGTGGTGCACATGATGACAGGAATATTCTTGGTTTCATCATCCTTGGAGATAGACCGTGTCGCCTGGAAGCCATTCAGGCCCGGCATCACCACATCCATGAGGATCAAGTCAGGCTTTTCCTGCTTGGCTTTGGTGATTGCCTCCTCGCCACTTTCGGCGGTAACCACCTGGTACCCCTGTTTACTCAACAAGCCGGTAAGGAAGAATCTTTCGGTAGGCGAATCATCCACGACCATAATCTTATTGATAGCCATTTGTTCCCTCTCTAGCTGACACTGCGCTGGGTCATGTACTGACCCACGGTTTTAAGCAGACTTTCCTTGGTAAAAGGTTTGGTCAAATATTCATCGGATCCCACCATCCTGCCTCGGGCGCGGTCGAACAAACCATCCTTGCTGGATAGCATGATAACGGGAGTGACTTTGAATTTTGGGTTTTTCTTGATCAGCGCACAAGTCTGGTAGCCATCCAGGCGAGGCATCATGATGTCAACGAAAATGACATCGGGTTGATGATCGGCAATCTTGGATAGAGCGTCAAACCCATCTTCTGCGAGGATAACCTCACACCCGGCCTTCACCAGAAAAATCTCGGCGCTACGGCGTATGGTGTTGCTGTCATCAATCACCATCACCTTGGTTCCCGCAATGGTTTGTGTTTCTCCGCTCACTTGCCTCCTCCAAGCTTTTCTTTACCCAAGACTATCCACCCTGTCCAAGAATAGTATCAGCCTTTAGTGTTTATCTGAAGGCCCTATTTTCGACCATTGTATAATAAATTCTCTTCAGGTAAAGAGCTTGGTCATCACTCCATTCGGTAAAATGCCGGGAATCTCCCCATCAATTTAGGTTAAGATACGGTCTTTCGATCAACCCCTACCCCTGTAGGCGCCACCCGATTTTTTCCGGCATGACAACGTCCGTACTCATGGCAAACACGCGTGAAACACCCCCGATCGTCCTTACTTTTGCCGCTTCCGATCCGAGTGGCGGCGCGGGCTTGCAGGCCGACATCCTGACGCTGTCGAGTATGGGATGCCACCCCCTGTCGGTGGTCACCGCCATCACGGTGCAAGACACTCTGGGCGTGGAGGACGTGATGGCCATAGAGTCCGAATGGGTTGCCGACCAGGCGCGCTGCGTACTGGAAGACATGCCGGTAGGGGTTTTCAAGGTTGGCCTGATCGGTAGCGTGGAAAATGTTGCCGCCATCGCCGAGGTGGTCGCTGATTACCCGGATATTCCGCTGATACTGGATCCGGTGATCGCCTCCGGTCGGGGAGACGAACTGGCTGGCGACGACATTCTCACTGCCTTGCAGGAAATGCTCATCCCCCAGACCACCCTGCTCACGCCCAACAGCCTGGAAGCAAGACGGATCGCACAGCTCGATGACGACGAGGGCGATGCCGAACCGGATCTCGCCGAATGCGCCCGGCGCATCATCGAGATGGGCTGCGAATTTGTGCTGATCACTGGCACCCATGAAAATACCCCCCAAGTGGTGAATACGCTCTACGGCGAAAGCGGTGTGTTGCGTAGCGACAGCTGGCAGCGCCTGCCAGGCAGCTACCACGGTTCGGGCTGCACCCTGGCTTCAGCAATTGCCGCCTCGATCGCCCATGGCCTGGATATTCCGGAAGCAGTGAAAGAAGCCCAGGAATTCACCTGGCAAACGCTGAAAGCCAGTTTCCGCCCGGGTATGGGGCAACACATTCCCGACCGCCTTTTCTGGGCGAGGGAGGAAGATGATGCCGCCCGCGATTAGCGGCCTGTATGCCATCACCCCCGAATGCACCGACGCCGAAAGTTTGGTGCAACAGGTCAAACAGGCCTTGTCGGGTGGCGCTCATTGGGTGCAATACCGCAACAAGGGGGCGGATATTGCCTTGCGCCACGAGCAAGCCAGCGAATTGCTGGCGCTGTGCCAGCATTTCCACGTGCCGCTGATCATCAATGACGACATCCGCCTCGCCGACCTGATCGGCGCGAACGGAGTTCATCTGGGCAAGGACGACGGCGGCGTGCGCGAAGCCCGACTGATCCTCGGCCCCGATAAAATCATCGGCGTGTCTTGTTATAATGACTTGCAACGGGCGCTCGATGCCGAAGCCCATGGCGCGAATTATGTCGCCTTCGGCAGTTTCTTCCCGTCGCCGACCAAACCCGGCGCGGCGGTGGCGCCTTTAACTCTTTTGCACGAAGCGAAGCAGGCTCTGAATATACCGGTTGTCGCTATCGGCGGCATTACTGCGGATAACGTCGCCCCCTTGATCGAAGCCGGTGCCGACGCCGTGGCGGTTATCTCTGCGCTATTCGACAGCGACGATATCGGAGCCGCAGCCAGCCGCTTTGCGGTATTATTCGAAAAATCCATCCACCATACATTGCATTAAAGGGTACAACCATGACCTCACGCAACCAGCAACTTTTCGAGAAATCACTCCAGTTCATCCCCGGCGGCGTCAATTCTCCGGTTCGGGCTTTCGGCTCGGTCGGCGGTACGCCAGTGTTTTTCAAGCGTGGCGCGGGCGCCACTGTCTGGGACGAAGACGGCCAGGCATATATCGATTACGTCGGTTCCTGGGGGCCGATGATCCTCGGCCACGCCCACCCCGAGGTGGTCAAGGCGGTGCAGGACACCGCTGCCAACGGCTTGAGCTTTGGTGCGCCCACTGCGCTTGAGCTGGAAATGGCCGAGACCTTGTGCTCACTGTTGCCTGGCATGGATCAGGTGCGCCTGGTCAGCTCCGGTACCGAGGCGACCATGAGCGCCATCCGCCTGGCGCGGGGCTACACCGGACGCTCCAAGTTCATCAAGTTCGAAGGCTGTTACCACGGTCACGCCGATGCGCTGCTGGTCAAGGCCGGCTCCGGCGCGCTCACCTTCGGCCAACCCAGCTCCGGCGGAGTGCCGGCAGAGACTGCGGCGCATACCCTGGTACTGCCCTACAACGACCCGCTCGCACTGGCCGAAACCTTCGCAAAAATCGGCAACGAAATCGCTGCGGTGATCGTCGAGCCGGTGGCCGGCAACATGAACCTGGTCGCGCCCAAGCCCGAGTTCCTCAAGGCGTTGCGCGAACTGTGCACCCAATATGGCAGCGTGCTGATCTTCGACGAAGTGATGACTGGCTTCCGTGTCGGGCCAAAGTGCGCCCAAGGCCTGTTCGGCATTGTTCCCGACCTGACCACGCTCGGCAAGGTAATCGGCGGCGGGATGCCGCTCGGGGCCTTTGGCGGTCGCCGTGACATCATGCAAAAACTCGCTCCACTCGGCCCCGTCTATCAGGCCGGCACCCTGTCCGGCAATCCGGTAGCGGTGGCGGCCGGGTTGACCACGCTCAGGCTAGTGCAGGCGCCGGGCTTCTACGACAAACTTTCCGCAGCAACCCGCAAGCTGACCGATGGCCTGACCGCAGCGGCAAAGGAGAAAGGCATCGTGTTTTCGGCGCAATCCGTCGGCGGCATGTTCGGCCTCTACTTCCGCGCCACGCCCCCGACTCGCTATGCCGAAGTGATGGAATGCGACAAGACCGCCTTCAACCGGTTCTTCCACTCCATGCTGGGAAAAGGCGTCTATCTCGCCCCTTCAGCGTTCGAAGCGGGCTTCGTTTCCGCCGCCCACAGCGCGGAAGATATCGACAAGACCATACAGGCGGCGAGCGAAGTCTTCGCCCAAATGGCAGGCTAAAGCACGCTCCCCTATGGCATTTTCCTTTGAATTTAGATAGTATTATACTTAGTCTAAATTGAGGAATATGCCATGCGCCCGGCTCAACTTGCCACCATCCTGGATCGCGAATTTCTGAGCGCACGGGAAGGCCATCACACCCCCGTCATGCTGTGGGGCCCTCCCGGCGTGGGCAAATCGCAAATCATCGCTCAAGTTGCGGCGCGACATGACGTGCCGATGATTGACATCCGCCTGTCGCAAATGGAGCCCTCCGACCTGCGCGGTATCCCATTCAGAATCGAGGATCGTGTCGAATGGGCCATCCCCTCGATGCTGCCCGATGCCAAAAGACATGGCCCGCAAGGCGTCCTGTTCCTGGACGAAATCACTTCGGCGCCGCCCAGTGTTTCCGCCGCCGCCTACCAGTTGATTCTCGACCGCCACCTGGGGGCCTACGAAGTACCCAGGGGCTGGGCGATTTTCGCCGCCGGCAACCGCCAGGGCGACCGCGGCGTCACCTATACCATGCCGGCGCCACTGGCCAACCGCTTTTCCCATTTCGAGGTCGAGGCCAATCTCGACGACTGGGTCACCTGGGCCTACACCAACCACATCGACGAACGTCTGATCGGCTTTCTGCGCTTCCGTCCCGAACTGCTGTTCGATTTCGATCCGGCGCACAACCCGGTCGCCTTCCCCAGCCCGCGTTCGTGGGAATTCGCCCACCGCGCACTGCAAAAATTCGGCGACCATCCCGAGCTGCTGCTACCCACTCTGCAAGCCTGCGTCGGGTCGGCGGCCGGGCTCGAACTCAACGCCTTCATCGAGAACCTCGACCGCATGCCAGACCTGGACGCCATCCTGCGCGGCGAGGAAGTCCCCGTGCCACGAGAAACAGACCTTCAGTATGCCGTCGCCTCTGCCTTGGTGGGTCGCGCAATTCGCGCCAAAGACAGCCCCGATGCACGCGTAATCCATGGGCACATTCTGGATTATGCCGGTCGTTTTCCGCTGCGCGAGATGGGCATCATGCTGGTTTCAGACATGCACCGCGCCATCGGCCAGAACCTGTTCGCCGTGCCGCAGTTTTCCAAATGGGCGAATGCCGTCGCTGATTTGATGCTGTACGAAATGTGAGGAGTGATGAGTGAGGAAAGCTCCATCGAAACCAAGCTGGCTGCGGCCCGCACCCGGCTGATTCTGGACAAGCCGTTCCTCGGCGCGCTGGCGCTGCGACTGCCGATGGTCGCCGCCGATCCGAAGTGGTGCCAGACTACCGCAACGGACGCCCGCAGCTTCTATTACAACCCCGACTACATCGACGCCTTGAGCCTGGAACAGACCCAGTTCGTCCTCGCCCACGAGGCGCTGCACTGCGCCCTCTCTCATTTCGCGCGGCGCCAGCACCGGATCAAGCAGCGCTGGGACGTCGCCTGCGACTTCGCCATCAACCCGCTGCTGGTCAAGGACGGCCTCAAGCCGCCGCCCGGCGCGCTGATCCTCGACAGCTTCGAGGGCATGACGGCGGAGGAAATTTACCCCTGCATCGCCGAAAACAACACCGATCAGCCGATGGACCAGCACCTCTATGACAGCCCGGACAGCGACCCGCAAAGCAGCGGCCAGCAGCAAGGCGACGAGCAGCGCGACGGCGGCCAAGGACAAACACCGCAGCAGGAAAAAACCGGGGCGGGCGGAAATCGGGAAGGGGCACAACAGGATGGGCAGAACGGTGCGCCTCAGCCGCGCCCGCTGACGACCGGGGAACGCGAGGCTCTTGCCGCACAGTGGCAGCAGCGCCTCGCCGGCGCTGCCCAGCAGGCGCAGCAAGCCGGTAAACTAAGCGGGCTGCTGGCGCGTAGGGTGGGCGAGTTACTGCAGCCGACGTTGCCCTGGCGGATGCTGCTGGCGCGCTACATGACCCAGACCGCGCGCGACGATTACAGTTATATGCGCCCTTCGCGGCGTGAAGGGCAGATGATCCTGCCCTCCCTGCGCAGCGAGCAGGCCGACATCGTGGTCGCGCTCGACACCAGCGGCTCGGTCAACGGCGAGGAGCTGAACGAATTCCTGGCCGAGATCAACACGCTCAAGGGCCAGCTACGTGCGCGCATCACGCTACATGCCTGCGACACCGCGCTGGCCGAGGACGGGCCGTGGGTTTTCGAGCCATGGGAGGAATTCAAGCTGCCGCAGGAATTTCAGGGGGGTGGCGGCACGGATTTCAGGCCGGTGTTCGAGTGGGTCGAGCGCCAAGGCAGAACGCCCGATCTGTTGCTTTATTTCACCGATGCCGAGGGCGATTTTCCCGGGTCGGAACCGCCCTACCCGGTAATCTGGCTGGTCAAGGGCAAGGCGCCGGTGCCGTGGGGACAACGCATCCAGTTAAATTAGCCCATCCATGTCCGAACTCACTCCCGAAGACGCCCTGCGTCTCAATGTCCTCCTCGCCGGAGAAATTCAGGCGATCCGCATCGACGAAACCGCCATGACCGTTCACGCCTTGACGCCGCGCGGCGAGGCCGCAGTCAAACTGCACCCGACTGGGCGCAACGACCCAACCCTGCGCCGGGTGCGCGAACTGCTGGCGGGTCACGCCATCGGCTCGCCTGGCGGCTACCCGACCGATATTCAGCGCTGGGCTCGGGTGGGGCAAGCGCGCGACAAGGGGCTGGACCGCCTGCTGCTGCTCGGCGAACCCGGTGCGGTGGTGTCGGTGGCCTATTCCAACGGCCTCACCGACGAACTGGCGCGCCGCGCTTGGTGGGCCATGCCGAGCGCCGACAACGCCCGGCGCATGCTGGAGAGGGAAAGTGTTGCACAAGGGAAAATGGGCAAAATTCTGGCAGATTACCTGATCGAACAACTGCCTTTCGAAAACGAACCCCATGTCATCATCGACACCGTGCGGATCGTGCTCCAGTCGGGGTTGACTGATGCGGCAACCCAACAGCGCCTGTGGAAGAAGGGCATCACCGACAATGCCTACCACGTTGGCTTCCTCGAACGGATGCCGGACGATCTGCCCGAACAGCACGCTCCACGCGCCGATAGCGAGGCCCAGCGGGCAAAACTGGCGCCACTCATCGCGCAAGGCAATACTTGCGCCCGCCAACTGGAACGGCTGCTGTCCGGGCCGGGACTAGCCTTCCTCCAGACCAGCGAGGAAGTATTGCGCCACCCGGAAAACCAGGATGTCGTCATCGCCCTGTTGAACGCGGTGGCGGCCTATTTTTCTGCGCTGTGCCCGGAGATCGGCAACCGTGGAGGCTCGGTCGAAGCGGCCCTTGCCCATGCTGAAGCGCTCTGCGCCAGCGACGGACAGCCGCCGGAAATTGGAGAACTGCTCGACGCAGTGCCGGAGTTGGCGGGAGAAATACGGGCGATGGTCGCGCTGGCCTGCATGGATGCGGAAGTCGCCACGCCGGTGCTGGCGCGGACGACTGCCGCCGGCACCTTGATGCGCAAGAAACTGGAACCGGTAACCACCCCGATCCTGCAGATGTTTGCCGTGCTAAGGGGGCAGCCTTTTAGCGCCACCACCCCGAGGCGGCGACGCTAATTCCGGGGAAAAATCACTTCCTGGCGGCGCTGCGCTCCGGCATGGAAAGCCGCGACATATAGTCCACCACCGCCTCCATGTCTGCATCGGTGTAATTCTGCACCACCTTCACCATCTTGGGGTTGGCGTTCCTGCGCTTGCCATCGCGGATATTCACGATCTGGCGCAGCATATATTTGTAATGCTGCCCCGCCAGAACAGGGTAGAACTTTTTCTCGTCGCCCTCGCCGTTTTCGCCATGACAGACATGGCAGTCGTTCTTGTATAGTTCCTTGCCGCGCGCCAAACTGGCGCCCGGACCCTTGCCATTGTCGTGCGGAATTTTCATGTTCTGCAGGTAAATGGCGACATCGGCGATTTCCTGCATGTCGATGATATGCTTGCCGGCGAACGGGAACATCTTCGGGTTTTCCCTGTGGCCATCGCGCACGTCGGCCATCTGCTTGATCAGCACGGTGGCGTGCTGACCCGCCAACTGCGGGTAGGCGCCGTCCGATAACCCGGCGCCGTTCGGCTTGTGGCAGCCCTGGCAAACGCGGTAGGCATTGCGACCGCGCTCGGTGTCGCCCTTCAGTTTGAGGATTTCGGCCTTTTCGCCAGCCGGTTCATTCCAGACATAGCTTTTGGATTCGATCCCCGGCGCCTTGGGCTGCTGGGGTGCCCCGGCCAAGGCGGGAACGGTCTGCGCCAAAATCAATACCAAGGCGGGGAAGTAAATTTTTTTCATGGTCGGTTTCCTTGTAGATAATTCCGCGTGGGTGGCGGATCGGGCTCCGCTCACTTTAATTGGACACCCGCGAGGTATTCCGCCACGGCCCTCATTTCCTGCTCCGTCATTTTAGCCGTGACAGACTGCATCGCCAGCCCCTTGTCGTTATCGCGCTCGCCGCTATTGAAACGCTTCAGTTGCAGAAAGGTGTACTCGGTATGCTGTCCGGCGAGGTGAGGATACAATTTATACCCGAAGGCATCCACTTCGTGGCAGCCCGCACAGGCCGGCACGCCGGCATCCGGGTTGCCGTCCAGGTAAATCTTTTTCCCCTGGGCCACCAGGGCGGGGTTCTTGACCACGCCGGGCCTGGCTTTCTGGCCCGCAAAATAGAGGGCAAGGTTGGCCATGTCATCGGGCGTCAGGTTCGCCACCATGCCGGCCATGATCTCATTCTTGCGCTTGCCCGCCTTGAAATCATTGAGCTGCTTGAAGAGGTACTCGGGCTGTTTGCCCGCCAGTTTGGGAAATTCCGGGTTGGTCGGCTCGGTGCCGTTGCCGTCGACTCCGTGGCAGGCCAGACAAACTTGGGAGACTATCTGCTTGCCCTTTTCCGGATCACCCTTGGGAGGGGCCGCTGCTACGGCGCAGGAGAGCCCCGCTCCTGCCAGCATTGCTGTCGTCACTATGAATTGCTTCACGCTTCATCTCCTTGATACATGGCACTCTGGCCTGCCACCCATTTCACCTATTTGCGGTTTGCTTGATTTCCAAGACAAACAATAAAATAGGCAGATTCAATGGTTGTATTCTAACGCGATTCTAACGCGCGCGAACAAAAAAGGGTGACTTTCGTCACCCTTTTCCTTGTTGCCGCCTGATTTTAATCCGATTAGTGCAGCCCGGAAATATATTCCGCCACGGCTTTCATGTCCTGGTCGGACATTTTCATGGCGACCATCTGCATCATCTTGCCAGGATCGTTGGCGCGCTCGCCGTTGCGAAAAGTCTTCAGCTGAGTTTCGATATATTCGCCATGCTGGCCGGAGGGAACATCGCCGGGATGCCGGAACCGGCAGGGCCATGGCAGCCGCTACAGGCTGGCACGCCCATCGCAGCGACACCGCCACGATAGATTTTTTCACCCTGCGCCACCAGCGCCTTGTCCTTGGCGGCGGCTGGCGCCTGTTTTTGCCCACCAAACCTGTTTTTGCCCACCAAAATAGGCCGCCAGGTTCTTCATATCTTCCGGCGAAAGCATGGCGGCCATGCCCATCATGATGGGATTCTTGCGTTCGCCCAATTTGAAGTTGGTCAACTACTTGTTAAGGTAATCAGGATGTTGGGATGCCAGTTTCGGATTGACCGGAACACCCGGAAGAGCCGGACTATTGCCATCCGCGCCATGGCACGCAATGCAGACTGTATTGACGATCTGCTGAGCCTTCGCCGGGTCAGCCTTGGCGACCGTTTCCGCGTTTACTCCTGATGCGGCTATCAACCCGACAACCGCTGCCATCACCATAGATTGCTTCATCGCTTGCTCCTTAAAACCGTTGTGAATTTACTAAAAAATAACTTGGCATTCCATATCAAATTTGCCTTATCATGCCAGACTGAAAAAGGAACAACATGGCGTTATTTCAAGAAGCACAGTTTTTTATCTCGGCGGACAAGCTCACCGACCTGCCACCGCCCAACGGGATCGAGATCGCCTTCGCGGGCCGCTCCAACTCGGGGAAATCCAGCGCAATCAATACGCTGGCCAATCGCAACCGCCTCGCATTTGTCAGCAAAACACCGGGGCGCACCCAGTTGATCAATTTTTTCAGCCTCGGTAACGACCGCTTTCTGGTCGATCTTCCCGGCTACGGCTACGCCAAGGTACCTGAGGCCATGCGTGTGCATTGGCAGAGCGTGCTGAGCCGCTACCTGATGGAGCGGGAATCGCTGTATGCTCTGGTGCTGATCATGGATGCCCGCCATCCGCTCACCCCGCTGGATCACCAAATGCTCAACTGGTTTATCCCCACCCGCAAACCGGTGCATGTCCTGCTCACCAAGGCGGACAAGCTCAGCAAGCAGCAAGCCACGACTACCCTGCGCGCAGTTCGGACAGAACTGGAGCGTGCTTACCCAAACTGCACGGTTCAACTTTTTTCCAGCCTGAAACGGAGCGGTCTCGACGAGGCGGAAGCGGTGATAGGAAAATGGCTGTCCGCCTCCCGGGAGGATGTGGGGGCTATAGTTGCGCATTGACACCATCCAGTGACATTGATAATCTAAAACGAAAGTCGCGAAGCGATACCTCGTCCCCCTCGCCCGCTCGCGGGAGAGGGCAGGGGTGAGGGAAACGCTCATGGCGAATCGCCACCATGGATCATGAAAGCAGCGATTCACCATGAGCGTTAGGAAATAAAAAACCCCCGGGTAAAGGGGAGGAAACCCGGGGGGCGAAACGCCTTAAATGGGGATTAAGGCACCCGCTAGGGAGGAGAAGCGGGGGACGAAAGGATTATCGTCCGCTTGTTCAGAGTGGAATGACTTGAATAAAGTTCCGCAATTAACATAAATTATAGATAATGGGTATCCCCTTGACGCACGTTGCACCTGTGATCCGAAATACCGGGCGCGCTTCCAGAGCCGCGAAGAGCCATTTAGCTGGGCTCGCGTTCAAGTCTTGCGGTGGGGCAGCGTGATGCGTCTTGGCGAAAACCGTCCAGTAGAACTTTACGTGCGTCAAGGGGATACCCATTT
>Ga0210034_1001145_pt1 | contig 24185 bp, 19 predicted proteins | sample CryGeymeta201505_FD_185466 | JGI IMG/M metagenome (GOLD analysis project Ga0210034, IMG submission 185466) | Groundwater microbial communities from Crystal Geyser aquifers in Utah, USA - Crystal Geyser metaG 2015-05 (SPAdes) (version 2) | ecosystem: Environmental > Aquatic > Deep subsurface >... | reverse complement strand
TTGTATTTGCATATACGCTTTAGCTAAAAGAGTAAGTGCTCCTCCTTTGGTAATTCTCCCCGAATCATCACTGTTACCATAAGTATCAGGCAGGTTATTCGATGCCTCCGTTAAATCGTTAATAACTTGCTGCCAAACTTCGGCTTCTGTAGAATTAGCTGGCAAATCTGTTGGTGCCGATGGTTCCAATTGTAAAACAACATTTCCCCACAAACTCGCCAAATGATAGTAATGCATCCCTCTAAAAAAATAGGCTTCCCCTAGAATTCTTTCTTTTAAAGTGTTATCCATTTCAATGGCCGGAACATTTGCAATGACTTGGTTTGCTCTATTTATTCCAACGTAATTATCAAAATAAACATCAACCATGGGTCCAAAATTTGAATTGGGTTGAATAAAGTTATTTAGGGCATTTGCAAGTTCGCTCCAAGGACTAAAACTTGCACCTACATCGCTTCTTAAATCATACAACATGGGCTGCCATCTAGAAAATCCACCTCTGTGCAAGGTGCTGTAGCAGGCATTAACTCCTTTTATGGCATCTGCTTCGTTTAACCAAAAGCTTTCGTTTGTTACTTCGTTAGGGTTTACAATATCTAACTCGTTTTCACAAGAGTAGAAGATTATTGCAAGTATGAATAGTATGAATATTTTTTTCATGATATTTAATTTAAATTTTAAAATTCTAAGTTAACTCCAAGTGAAAAAATTCTGCTTGAAGGCCAATTTCCACTATCTACGCCTCGTTCTAAGATCCCATTTCCTTGAACATCGGGATCTAATCCAGAATAATCAGTAATTGTAAATACGTTTTGGCCACTAGCATAAATTCTTAAAGAAGATATTTTTAATTTCTCAAGAATAGTTTCTCCAAAACTATACCCTAATTGGATATTTCTTAATCTCACATACGATCCGTTTTCTAACCATCTATCTGAGCTTAATCGAGCGTTATCTACTAAACCTTGATCGTTGGTGGCTACTCCTATTCTTGGGTCATTGGTATTTGTATTGCTTGGAGTCCATGGGTTGATATCGCTTCTAAAATTTGTGTTTTGATAAGAATCTAAAGTAGCTCTAACACTGTTAAAGATTTCGTTTCCAAAAACCCCTACAAACTGCATACTTAAATCGAAGTTTTTGTAATCAGCCCCAAGTTGTAAACCTGTTTGCAATGTTGGCCATGGGGAAGACCCGCTAAAATCTCTATCTTCATCGGTAATGCTTCCATCGCCATCTACATCTATAAATCTTATATCTCCAGGTTGAGCAAAGGGCTGAATAGGATTGCCATTTAAAGAGTGGGCATCAATTTCGGCTTGATTTTGAAAAATACCGTCTGTTTTTAAAAGATACCATTGCCCTAATGGTTGCCCAATTCTTGATCTTGTTAAGTCGGTTTGAATATAATCAATCCCTTCGCCTTGGTTTCCAACGCTTTCTACACGGTTCTTAATCGTTGTTAAATTAAATCCTACATGCCATTTTAAATCCTTTGCACTATTTTTATAGCTTGCTTCAAATTCGAAACCAGTGTTTCTTATAGAACCCGCGTTTACTGGAGGTGTGCCTCCTAAATTACCCAGATAAAAAGCAATGGGCAAATTGGTTATCAAGGCATCTTTGGATAAGGAATTGTAGTAGGCTAACCCAATTTTAAGTTTATTATCAAACAAAGCCGATTCTAATCCATAATTTTGAGTTTGTCTGTTTTCCCATCGTAAATCTGGATTTACAATGGAAGCTTGATAGGAGCCTACTTGAGGAATTCCTCCCAATATGGCTCTGGTGTTATTATTTATGGTTCCTTGCCAATCAAAAGATCCTAAAGTAACAATACCCAATTCTCCATAGGAGGCATTTATTTTTAAATCATTCATCCACTGGACATCAAAAAACGACTCTTTACTAATTCTCCAAGACCCTGCTATTGAAGGAAAAAAACCTGTTCTGTTTTGTTTACTGAATCGACTGTCTTTATCAACCCTTCCTGTTAGGGTTAGATAATATTTACTGTCGTAATCATAATTTATCCTTCCTAAGTAACCAAAGGTTCTATAATCATCTGTTATAGCGCCCTCACTGGAAGATACCCCTGTGGTTGCATTTATTTCTGTAAAAATTTGTCCATCCAATTCTGTTATTTCACTTCTAACAGCTAATGAAAAATCTCTTCTGGTTTGTTGATCGGAAATACCAACAACGCCGTTAATATTATGATTTCCAAAGCTTTTATTGAAATTAAGGGTGTGTTCCATTAAAAAACTTGCGTATCTCGATCTATTATCAGCGATAAAACTTGGTCTTTGAGCAGCATTAAATTGTGTAATGCCGTTACGTCGTATTCCTTTTGAAAAATCAAAGCTGGTTTCTGCTCCTACATTAAATTTATAGCTTAACCCTTCTAAAAGGTCCACCTTTACAAAGGCATTACCAACAAGCTTTGCAAAATTTATCTTTTCTCGTAAAATATCTACCACAGCAACTTGGTTTTTTGCAAAAGTTACGGCATCAACATTCCCAATGCCCCAGCCTCCTGGATTTAAATCATTTACAAATCCTTCACCATTAACGGGTATGACGGGCAACATAATGGCCATATCAAAAAATGGGTTGCCTGTATCAAATGATCCCAATGGTTGATTTGTATTTGAATTTGATAATAGAATGTTTTCTCCAACAGTAATCTTCCCTCTTTTAAATTCCGTATTAATTCTTAAAGAAGACCTTTGAAAAGAACGCCCAATTAAAACCCCTTTATTTTCAAAATGACTGACTGACATAAAATACTTGGCATCATCACTTCCTCCAGATGCGGCTACATTTAAATCTGTTGTGTTTCCTGTTCTTATAATTTCATTTTGCCAATCTGTATTGATATTTGGGTTAAAATTGTCTCCTACAGACAATGGAATAGGCAAACCTGAATTTGAAAAACTTGTTCTTTGTGTTTCTGCGTATTGAACATTATTCATAAGATCCCAAGTTTTTGGAATATTTTGAACTCCCGTGTTTAAAGAAACTGAAACTTTAAGTGGTCCTTTTTTACCTGATTTGGTTGTAATTATAATAACCCCATTTGCTGCTCGTGAACCATAGATTGCGGCAGCCGAACCATCTTTCAAGATTTGTATTGATTCTATGTCATTATTGTTTATGGTTTGGTTGGCATCTGCAATCATACCATCAATAACATAAAGCGGATTAGAATTTACAAAACTAGAAGTTCCTCTAATTTCAATTTGAGCATTCTGACCGGGTTGACCACCATTTCTAACTGTTACACCAGCTGCCAAACCCTGCAAAGATTCAGCCAATGAATTTGAAATATTTCTGTTTGAATCTGTTGGATCAACAATGGAGGTTGCTCCAGTTAAATCTTTCTTCTTAATTGATTGATAACCAATAACGACAATTTCATCTAAACTGTTATCGGTAATTAAGATAACGTTTATGGTTGTCCTTCCATTAACTAAAATAGATTGCGATTGATAACCTACATAGCTAATCTGTATCTCAGCATTTGTGGGTACGTTAAACAACTGGTAGTTCCCGTCAAAATCTGTGGTTGTCCCTATTTGTGTTCCCGAAATTAAAACATTCGCGCCAGGTAGGGGCACCCCCTCAAAATCATTTACTTTACCGCTAACGGATATCGATTCTTGCGAATAAACGTGATGAAAAGATATAAACAAGAAAAACATTAAGGTAACACCAGATTGGATGAATTTTAGTCCATTTTTTTTCATTTTAAAAATTTTTAGTTTAGTTGTGAAACAAATGAAGCCTATTTAAAATATATGGTATGGACTTTTAGTTTCATTTATTATACAAATCATTTAATAGATGAAATTTGCAACATGACATTGCTGATTTTGACATGTTTTGTTTAAAAATGACACTTTATAATATTAAATTAATTCATACATTCAAAAAACAATTATTAAACCTTGAAAAAACAAATAATAAACTTAGCCATAGTCATTTTTTCATCAAATTTTTTGTTGGGTCAGGAGTATTATTTTAAGCACTACAAAAGTGAAAATGGCTTATCACATAATACAGTGCTCTCATCGCTTCAAGATAAAACAGGTTTTCTGTGGTTTGGCACAAAAGACGGACTAAACAGATTTGATGGCTATAACTTCAAAGTTTTTAGAAATGATCCGAAGAATATTAATAGTATAGGAAGCAATTTCATTGAATGCCTGCATGAATTTCAAGGTGAGTTATGGGTAGGAACAGATAATGGATTGTATAAATACAATGAATCCTTAGAAGATTTTAAACTCCTGGAAAGTTCATTTAATAAACCCATTCTTGATATTGAAAATGATGAGAACGGAAATTTATGGTTTGTGGCAGAATCGACCTTGTATAGATATAACATAGCATCGGGAAAAACCATTAGTTATAAGACTATGTTACCAACTAACATTGAGGAAATAACAAGAACAGAAGATGGCACTATTTGGCTTGGTTTTAATAACAATCTGTATAAATACCATAAAGAAAATGATGTTTTTAGCAAAATCGAAATTAACATTGAAACTAAGAACAAACTACCTGTAAGAATCAGTAAAATACTTGGAGTTGACAATGATATTTTATTAATAGGAACCCAAAACAATGGAGCGCTTGCATTTGATGTCCTAAAAAATGTTTTTAATAAACTTTCTATTGAACAGGAAGAGCCTTTATATGTCAGGGATTTTTTAAAAACAGACAGTAATGAAATTTGGATAGCAACCGAGTCTGGTTTATTCATCTATAATCTACAGAATGCAACCTCAAAAAATTTAATAAAAAACTATAACAACCCCTACGCCTTATCGGACAATGCTATTTACACATTTACCAAAGACACCGAAGGTGGTATTTGGATTGGATCTTACTTTGGTGGTATTAATTATTACCCAAAACAATTCTTCCAATTTGATAAATACTTCCCTAAACTTGGAGAAAATTCATTAAGTGGTAACGCTGTACGTGAAATTCAATCAGATGATCATGGAAATTTATGGATAGGAACAGAAGATGCCGGTCTTAATAAATTTAATCCTGATACAGGAATATTTACCAATTATATCCATTCAAAAAAACCAAGTACCATATCACACAACAATATCCATGGTCTTTATTTACAAGAGAACAAGCTATGGATAGGAACCTTTGAGCACGGAATTGATGTCATGGATATAAAAAGTGGCAACGTAATAAAGCATTACAATGTTGGAGACGGACACGGGCTTTCAAGCAACTTTGTTTATACCTTTTATCATACTAAACAAGGCGAACTTTTTATTGTAAATGCATCAGGAATTCAAACTTACAGTTTTGAGAAAGATACCTTTACGCTGTTTGAAGGCTTTCCAAATAATGTTTTCTATACCTCACTAATAGAAGACCATAACGGTATACTTTGGGCTGGCACCTATTGGGACGGGTTAATTAGTTTTAACCCAAAAACCAAAAAGAAAATGATATATAAGTATTCTAAAGAAAACCAAAATAGTATTAGTAATAATGCCATAAATGGAATTTTTAAAGATTCAAAAAATAATTTGTGGGTTACTACCGAAAATGGCCTAAATGTCTATGATTATAAAAAAAATGAATTCAAAAATTACTCCACTAAAGATGGATTTCCTAGTAATGTATTTTACGCTATAATAGAAGACAATGAAAATACGCTTTGGATTAGTACCTCAAAAGGGTTGGTGAAATTTAATCCGGAATTAAAGGAAATTAAAGTATTCACCACAGCCAATGGGCTCTTAAACAATCAATTCAACTATAATTCTGCCTTCAAGGATAACAATGGAACTATCTACTTAGGAAGTGTCAATGGTATGATTCGCTTTAACCCAAACAAGTTTTTAAAAAACACGTTTAAACCGCCCATACTCATAACCGGCCTGGAAATTGTAACCCAAGAAACGCCTTTAAAAACAAACATTCCTAATATAACCAATTCAATTCCTCTCCATAAAGAGCTAACATTACAACCATATCAAAACTCTTTCAATTTGGATTTTACCACACTGAGTTATACATCCCCAGAAATGACAGAGTATTGGTATAAACTGGAAGGATTATCCAGTGAGTGGATTTCAATTCAAAAAAGGCACAAAGTCTATTTTACTGGTTTGGCTTCGGGAGAATATCTATTCAGAATAAAAGCCCTTAATTCCAATGGTATCTGGAGCGAACAAGAAACACCTCTTAAAATTACAATTTTACCTCCCTTATGGAAAAGCAATATGGCATATGCTTTCTATTTTGGTCTTGCTACTCTTTTTGTTTTTTTAAGTTTCAGGTATTACCACCGAAGGGTTAAAGCTAAAAACAGGCATCTTATAAAAGAACTGAACAACAAAAAGGAAAAAGAACTATATCATGCCAAAATAGAATTTTTCACAAATGTTTCCCATGAAATTCGAACACCTCTCAGCTTAATTAAAATACCATTGGAAAAATTATTAAAAAAACAAAATTTTTCTAATGAGTTGGTTGATCAGCTTTCCATTATGCATAAAAATGTTGAACGCTTGCTTAATTTAGTTAACCAATTATTAGACTTTAGAAAAACCGAAATAGAAAGTGTCAGTTTAACGTTTGTTAAAACCAATATTACTGAACTCATTAAAGAAACATACATAAGGTTTAGCCAAACTATTGAGAACGATAAATTAAATTTTGAATTAAAACTGGAAGCCCATGATGTTTATGCCTATGTTGATCATGAAGCCTTAAAAAAAATATTAAGCAATCTATTTAACAATGCCATAAAAAATGCAAAAAAGCAAATACATCTTTCATTATCTGTTCATGATGAAACGCTAACCATCGTGATAAAAAACGACGGGAATTTAATTCCACCTCATTTAAGAAATAAGATTTTTGAGCCATTTTTCAGCAGTAATTTAAACGGTAATCAAAAACTTTCCGGTACCGGAATTGGTCTTACTTTATCTAACACACTGGTTGGTCTTCATAAAGGGTCTTTAAGACTAGATACCAGTGATGCAACCATGAATAATTTTGAACTCAAGTTACCTATACATCAAGAAAAAGAATTTCATTTTTACAACTCCCAAAAACTAGATGTCATCAAAAATACGGGGCCATCATTCAATCAAATAACTATAGAAAACAGTAAACAAACCATCCTTTTAGTAGAAGATAATGAAGATTTATTGGATTTTATAGCTAAAGATCTCATAAATGATTATGCAGTAATAAAAGCCACAAATGCAGACAAAGCATTAGAGATTATTAACAACGAAAATATACAACTTGTTATAAGTGATGTCATGATGCCAGGCACCGATGGATTTGTATTTTGTGAAAAAATAAAAACTAACATAGAAACCAGCCATATCCCTATTATTTTACTAACCGCCAAAACTACCTTTGGCGCTAAAATAGCTGGCTTAGAATCAGGTGCAGATGCTTTTATAGAAAAACCTTTTTCCATGGAACATCTCAAAGTTCAAGTTTCCAATTTATTGGAGAATAGAAAAAACATAATGGATTTTTATTCAAGCTCACCTTTGGCACATATTAGAAGCATGGCCCATACCAGCATTGATGAAAACTTTATTAAAAAACTTGATGGTATTATAATTAACAATGTTTCAGACTCAAACTTAGGCGTTGAATTTTTAGCAGAACACATGAACATGAGCCGCTCAACATTGTATCGAAAAATTAATAGTATTTCTAATTTGAGTCCTAATGAATTAATTAATATTACCAGACTTAAAAAAGCTGCCGAATTATTAAAAACAGGGCGTTATAAAATATATGAAGTGGCAGATATGGTTGGCTTTAATTCACAAGTTAGTTTTGGAAGGAGCTTTCAAAGGCAATTTAACATGACGCCATCTGAGTATTTAAAGTCTGGAACTAAATTAATATGATATCATTAATTGTGTTCATTTTGAGTTTAACTACCCATTAAATTAAATCGATTTAAAAAGATTTAAAACAAAAAAGTCGAAGATCTCTCTTCGACTTTTGTGCGGGCGGGGAGACTCGAACTCCCACACCTCGCGGCACTAGATCCTAAGTCTAGCGTGTCTACCAATTCCACCACGCCCGCTAAAGGTTTGCAAATATAATCAAGATTTTTAAATTGCAAACACATACTCTTAAAAACCTTCAATTTTTATTACTTTTGAAGGAAATACATTTTTTATTATGAAATACCCATCAACAACAAAATTTAAACCAAATAAGAATGGTTTTTGGGGTATTGCATCTAACCTCTAAAACAATAAATATAAAAAGATGAAAGCTATTCAAGACTATATCAAAGAACACAAAGACCGCTTTTTAAATGAACTTTTAGAACTCCTTAAAATTCCTTCTATTAGTGCTGACTCTGCCTATAAAAACGATGTTTTAAAAACTGCTGAAGCGGTTAAAACAAGTCTTGAAAACGCTGGTTGTGATGCAGTAGAAATATGTGAAACTGATGGGTATCCTATTGTTTATGGTGAAAAAATCATTAATTCTAATTTACCAACGGTACTTGTTTATGGGCATTATGATGTACAGCCTGCTGACCCCATAGAATTGTGGACTTCACCACCATTTGAACCCGTGATTAAAAAAACGGCCTTACATCCTGAAGGAGCTATTTTTGCTCGCGGTTCCTGTGATGATAAAGGGCAAATGTATATGCATGTTAAGGCTTTAGAATTCATGACAAAAACAAATCAATTACCTTGTAATGTGAAGTTTATGATTGAAGGCGAAGAAGAAGTTGGAAGTGTGAACCTGTCTAAATTTGTAAAGAACAATCAAGGTAAACTTAAAAATGATGTCATTTTAATTTCTGATACTGGAATGATAGCCAACGATGTGCCTTCTATTACCACAGGTTTACGCGGTTTAAGTTATGTTGAAGTTAAGGTTACTGGACCCAATAGAGATTTGCACTCAGGTTTATATGGTGGTTCGGTTGCCAATCCTATCAATATACTTACCAAAATGATTGCCTCACTTCATGATGAAAATAATCACATAACCATACCTAGTTTTTATGATAAAGTTGAAGAACTTTCAATAGAAGAACGAGCCGAAATGGCAAAAGCTCCATTTAACCTGGAAGCCTATAAAAAAGCTTTAGATATTGAAGCGGTTTATGGAGAAGAAGGCTATACTACCAACGAACGAAACTCCATAAGACCTACTTTAGATGTTAATGGTATTTGGGGCGGATATACCGGTGAAGGCGCCAAAACGGTAATTGCCAGTAAGGCCTTTGCTAAAATATCCATGCGATTGGTGCCACATCAAGATTGGGAAGAGATTACCCAGCTTTTTAAAACGCACTTTGAAAGCATTGCTCCTAAAGGTGTTAAAGTGAAAGTAACACCACATCATGGCGGACAAGGTTACGTCACTCCAATTGACAGTATTGGCTACCAAGCCGCTTCAAAAGCCTATCAAAAAACCTTTGGTAAAACACCAATTCCGCAGCGTAGTGGTGGTAGTATTCCTATTGTGGCACTTTTTGAACAAGAACTTAAAAGTAAAACCATTTTAATGGGCTTTGGTTTAGATAGTGATGCCATTCACTCACCAAATGAACACTTTGGTGTTTTAAATTATTTAAAAGGCATTGAAACTATACCGTATTTCTACAAATATTACACAGAGCTTTTTAATTCATGAGAAGCCAACATACCAACCACCTTATAGAACTATTAATTGGAACCCTTTTTATAAGTACCTCAGGTGTTTTAGGTAAATTTATTGATATGCCAACCCCTGTAATTATTTGGTTTAGATGTGCTTTGGGAGCTATCTTTCTTTATGTTTTTTGCAGATATAAAAAATTCAATATAAAAATTCAATCAAGAAAAGATATTCCTACAGTCATTTTGAGCTCCGTTTTCTTAGGAATACACTGGATTAGTTATTTTTATGCCTTAAAATTTTCCAATGTGGCCCTAGGCATGTTATCGCTTTTTACTTTTCCTGTCATCACCGCTTTACTTGAACCACTTTTCATAAAATCTAAATTAAGCCCGATTCATATTATCTTAGGAATTATTGTCATTATTGGTATCTATATTCTTGCACCTGAATTTGATTTTGAAAGTTCACAAGTAAAAGGTGTTTTGTTGGGATTGTTTTCTGCGGTTTGTTATGCTCTGCGTAATTTAATACTTAAGCAGCATATAGGTCAGTATAGCGGAACGGCGATTATGATGTATCAAATTTTAATTTTATCAGTTTTATTACTACCTTTTATGTTTACCATGGATGTAAGTCATATTACTTCTCAATTTCCTTATATCATTATTTTAGCACTTGTTACCACGGCTATAGGGCATTCTATGTTTATACACAGTTTAAGATATTTCTCTGTAAGCACTGCAAGTATTATTAATAGTTTACAACCCATCTTTGGAATTATTATGGCCTATTTTTTCTTAAAAGAAATTCCTTCTTGGAATACATTTTTAGGCGGTTCACTAATTTTAACAACCGTCATTATTGAGAGTATTAGATCAAGAAGGCCATAAATTCATATAACTATGTAACAAATTTTAATCTTTAACGTTCTAATAGTCAATCAATCAAAAACAATCACGTTATGTTAAAGCAATTCTTCATCATTTGTTCAGGTTCAGATACATCCATTTTAGAAACCTGTTCTGTAGGCGAACAAAACAAATATGCAGGTATTGGGGCTACTGTATTTTTTACCGCTGTTATGGCTTTTATAGCCGGTAGTTATGCGCTTTTTACGGTTTTCGACAATCTTTATACAGCTATTTTCTTTGGCTTCATTTGGGGGTTACTCATTTTTAATCTAGACCGCTATATTGTTTCAACTATTAAAAAAACTGGTAATATAATGGATGAACTTATTCAGGCTTCACCAAGAATATTACTCGCCGTTATTATTGCGGTGGTTATTTCAAAACCTTTAGAATTAAAGATTTTTGAAAAAGAAATCAATCAAGTTTTGCTTGAACAAAAAAACGAATTAACACTTGCTAATAAAAATCAAATTGCTAAACAATTCAATCCTTCCATTGAAAGTTTAAACAAAGAAATTGCTTCATTACAACAAGAAATTGCAACCAAAGATACTAAAGTTAATGCACTTTATGACACCTATATTACTGAAGCTGAAGGTACTGCTGGAACAAAATTATTGGGAAAAGGGCCAGTTTACAAGGAAAAGCGAGATAAACATGACGCTCTTCTATCCGAATTAAAACAACTAAAACTTGATAATAAAGCAAAAATTGTTGCTGCTGAAACTCAAATAGCTGCGCTTCAAGCTGATTATGAAACCAAAGTCATAAGCTCTCAACCCATTATCAACAATTATGATGGTTTAATGGCCCGTGTTAATGCCCTAAAAAAGCTACCTTGGTTACCATCCTTTTTTATATTCCTTTTGTTCTTAGCGATTGAAACTTCTCCTATTTTTGCTAAACTTTTATCAACTAAAAGTGCCTACGATTTTAAATTGGAAGACGAAGAAGGCGTCATTAAATCAAATGTGCTTCAAAATATAAACCAAAGAGAAGCGATGCTTAAAACCGATTTCGCCATAAACGATCGTATTTACAAGGATATAGAAAACGAAGACGAGTTATACAATTATAAACGCAAAACAGCTAGAGTACTCATGCAACTTCAAGCCGATGCGTTCTTTAAACAACAAAAAAATGTATTGTAACTAAGCGGTTGTTTTATATTTAAAATGTTCGTATAACTCTTTACAGCCTAAACCAATAATAGATAACTTTTTGTTTTTTATAATGGCTTCATCATGAAGTCCTGCCATAGCCTTGACGCCATATTTGTCCATCCACTCAATTTCTTCAATACTAATGGTTAGATTGCTTACTTTATCAAAAATATTTTTAAATTCTTTTTGAAACAAATCAAGGTTATCTCTATCAAGAATTCCTTTTAATTTAAAATAATTGTTGCTGTGAGTAATTTTTAGGTTCATAATAACATAATTAAAAAGGTTAAACGATAAATTTGGGCTATTAATCATTTGATTGTCATGTAAATATAAAAACCAAAATGAGCTTTTTACTATTTATTCGATGAATAGAAACTTACTTTAGTTTAAAAATAATTTCGTGTCAAAATAATCGACGTTTAACCTATTTAAAACAAGATTTTGCTATTTTTACTCACATTACTGTTATTTTCATCCATTAAAAAAACAAAAAACACATGAAAAAATATATTTTAATTTTAAGTACTATCCTTATATCTCAACTGAATTTTTCTCAAACTTCTGAGAATGAAGATAAAGAGGCTATTCTTTCTGTACTTAAAGCACAACGTTTAGCTTGGTCCGATAATAATATTGAAGAATTCATGAAAGGTTATTGGAAAAGTGATTCCCTTAAATTTTATGGCAGTAATGGTGTAACTTATGGTTGGGAAAATACTTTAGAACGTTATAAACAAGCCTATCCAACAGCAGATCATACGGGCACTTTAAGCTTTAAAATTAATGATATATCTAAAATAACAGAGGATGCCTATTACGTCATGGGAGAATATCATTTAAAGCGAATTGTTGGTAATGCAACTGGTATTTTTATGATTATTTTTAAAAGAATTGATGGTGAATGGAAAATAATTGCCGATACGTCTAGCTAAAACATGAATAGTAAAACTATAAATTGGGGCATTATTGGTGTTGGTGATGTTTGTGAAAAAAAGAGTGCGCCAGCCTATCAAAAAACAGACGGATTTAAGTTAAAGTCTGTAATGCGAAGAGACTTGAATAAAGCCAATGACTTTGCGCAAAGACATGGCATTGAACAATTTACTGACAATGCAGATGAATTAATTAATGACACAGAAATAGATGCTATTTATATAGCAACACCACCAAACAATCATTTAGAGTATGCTTTAAAGGTTGTTGAATCTGGTAAAATTTGTTGTGTAGAAAAACCAATGGCCGTAACATTTAAAGAATGTGAAACCATGCATCATGCATTTAAAGAAAAAAATACTCCTCTTTTTGTTGCTTACTATCGTAGATGTTTACCAAGATTTCTTCAAATAAAAACATGGATTGACCTTAACGAGATTGGAGATGTTAGACACATTCATTGGTCTTTGAGTAAATCTGCCAGTTCCATTGATTTGTCTCAGAATTATAATTGGAGAACAGATAAAGATATTGCCTTAGGTGGTTATTTTGATGATTTAGCTTCACATGGTTTGGATTTTTTCCATTTTATTTTAGGAGAGTTTGAATCCGTTAATGGGCACATTACTAATCAACAACAGTTTTATACTGCCCATGATGCTTTGTCGGCTTCATGGATTCATAAAAATGGTGTAACTGGTTCCGCTTTTTGGAATTTTGGATCCTGGAAAAGAGAAGATAAGGTAGAAATCGTTGGTAGTAAAGGGTCTATTGTTTTTTCGGTCTTTGATGATAATCCTGTTCAACTCATCACTTCAAAAGAAACTATTAGTTTAAATATAGAACACCCTGAAAATATTCAACTATACCATGTTCAAGCTATGAAAAAACATTTAGATGGCATTGAACAACATCCATCAACTGGAGAAACAGCGCTTCATACGGCGTGGATTATGGATAAAGTTCTTGGCAGAATTTAAAATCTTCTATCTGGATGAAACATGTCTAAATTCATGGATGTTTTTTTATTGGAAATGATTTCAGCAACCAGCTTTCCAGTTGCTGGTCCCATACTCCAACCCATCATAGCATGACCTGTAGCTATCGTTAAATTAGCACATTTAGATGATTTACCAATATAAGGCAATCCATCAGCTGAAACTGGACGTAACCCACAAGCTGCAAGATTTTTCTCTTCAGGGCTTAATTTGATTTTAGGATAAAATTTTGTTGCTGCATTTGCAATGGCTTCAACTCGTTCTTTTCTAATATCATGATTAATTCCGGCTATTTCCATCGTTCCAGCAAAACGAGTAAACCCATTCATTGGCGTTACAGCTACTTTTTTTTCTACTAAAATAGATGGTATGGTAATTCCTGTTTCTTGAACAGTATTAATTCGATACCCTTTTCCTGCCTGAAGCAACAATTTTAAACCTAATTTTTTACTCAATAAATAGCTCCATGAACCAGCCGCTAAAACAAATTCATCGGCTTTTAAAATTTGTTTATTGGTTTTAATTGCTTTTATTTTTCCATTTTTAACTTCTAAATCTTCAACTGTTTCGTTTATATAAAATTGAACGCCAACTCGTTTTAAATAAGCTTTTATACTCTCCATAAATTCATTTGGAGTAGAATGCGAATCACATTTAAAATAGGTTGCTCCTTTTGCATTAATGTTTACATTGGGTTCTATTGCTTTTAATTCTTCAATATTTAATTCAATAACATCTAAACCTTCCTTTTGAGCTAAATAAGCTAATTTGACTTCTTCTTCTAAAACATGATCTGTTTGGCATAACATTAACAAGCCTTTCTTTTCATAATGCGATTTAAACCCTTCAACTCTGTGAATATCTTCATATAAATCTTGACTTAACAAAGCTATTTCTTTTATAACTGGAATAGATTTTTCTACATGTTTAGTGTTACAAGATTTATTGAAGGCTAAGGTCCATTGTAAAAAATCTAAATCTAAACGAGGCTTGATATATAAAGGACTTGCAGAATTAAACATCCATTTGATGCCTTTTTTCATAACACCAGGTGCAGCCAATGGGATAATATGGCTTGGCGATAAATAACCGGCATTTACATAAGATGCACCAGAATCCATGTTAGATTGATCTACAATAGTTACTTGATGTCCTTCTTTTTGAAGATAATAAGCAGCACTTAATCCAATAATGCCGCCACCAATAATGATAATGTGTTTCAAATTAAATTCTTATTAGGTTCAATTAAATCCCATAAATTTCCATATAAATCTTCAAAAACAGCAACTTTTCCATAATATTCTTCTGAAATTTCTCTAACAAATTTAACCTGTTTTGAAATATACATATTGTAATCTCTTTCAATATTATCCGTATTTAAAAACAAAAAAACACGGCCTCCGGTTTGATTTCCAACGGCTTTTGTTTCTTGTTCGTTTTTTGGTTGTGCTAGCAACAATTTAAACCTACTGTTCTTTTGGGGCGCTATTACAACCCATCTTTTTTTATCAGTTATAGGTGTGTCTTCAATCAAAACAAAACCTAAAATATTGACATAATATTGAATGGCTTCTTCGTAATTTTTAACAACTAAGGTCATTAATGTTATTTCTCTATTCATACTATATTACTTGAAAACCATAGGCATACGGATCATCTTCATCATCAATAGTGATGGTATTGTGACCATAAATTTTTGCCCAACCCGTAATACTTGGCACAATAGCTAATGTTCCATGGATGGTTGTTTCTTCTTCCACGCGTCCAATAAACTTGCTCCCAATAAAGCTTTCATGAATGAAGTCTTCTCCAACTTTTAATTTTCCTTTGGTATATAATTGCGCTAGTCTTGCTGATGTTCCTGTTCCACAAGGACTTCTATCAATAGCTTTATCGCCATAGAATACAGCATTTCTTCCTGAAGATGTTGGGTCTATAGGCGTTCCTGTCCAAAGTAAATGTGAGACGTCTCTGATCGTTTCATTTTCTGGATGAATAAACCTATTGGGGTATTTTTCATTAATGCGTTGACGAACTACTTGGGAATACTGAATAATTTTTGAAGCCGAAAAATCTTGAACACCCGAAAAATTTTCTTGAGAATCTACAATGGCGTAATAATTTCCGCCGTAGGCCACATCAAATGTGATGGTTCCCAATTCGGGACAATCAACTGTTAAATTTTCAGCAGCTAAATAGCTTTTTACGTTGATTAGTTTTACCCAATCCACTTTTTTTCCAGTTTGTTGATATTCAATTTCAACCAAACCAGCTGGAGCTTCCATTTTAATTTTTCCAGGAATTTTTGGTACAATTAAGCCTTCTTCAATAGCAATGGTAATGGTACCAATGGTTCCATGACCACACATGGGCAAACAACCTGAAGTTTCAATAAATAGAATGGCAACATCATTTTCTGGGTGATGCGGTGGAAATAGCATGCTACCACTCATCATATCATGACCGCGTGGCTCAAACATTAAGCCTTTACGAATCCAGTCAAATTCCTTTAAAAAATGTTGACGTTTCTCACTCATGGTACTCCCAATCAAATTTGGACCACCTTCTTTAATGACTCTGACAGGATTTCCACAGGTATGGGCATCAATGCAAACAAACGTACTAAGAGCCATTACCTAGATTTTATCTTTTGTTAAAATATTGTTCACTTGTCTTAATATTCTTAATGGGTTTTCGTCTTTGAGTGCATCAGGCAATAATTCATTTGGCCAATCCTGATAACTAAACGGTCTCACCCAACGTTTAATGGAGTTCACCCCAACGGCTGTAAAACGACTATCAGTTGATGCTGGATAGGGACCGCCATGAACCATAGATGGACACACCTCAACACCGGTTGGTACACCATTAAAAATAACACGTCCTACTCTATTTTGAAGTGCTGAAATAACATTCGAATATAAATTGGCCTCATCATCAGCTATTAAAGTCCCCGTTAACTGACCTTCTAATTTTGAGATAATTAATTCCAACTGATTTGTGTCTTCACATTGCACAACCATTGAAAAAGGCCCAAAAACTTCTTGATGTAAGTGTGTGTTTTCTAAAAATGTTTTGCCTTGAACAGTGGCAATGGCTTGTCTGGCATGATTTGCTTGTACCTCTTCTTCAACATCTGATATTACTTTTAACCCCTTTTGAGCTATCATTTTAGCTTTATTTGCTTCATAGGCTCCAATAATGTTTGGATGCAACATACAGGTTGGCTTAATCTTAACAATTTCATTGGCTAATGTAGAAACAAAATGAGTTAAGACCTCACTTTTAATGGCTAACAGTAATCCTGGATTGGTACAAAACTGACCCGTTCCTAAAGTTATGGAACTAGCATAGGTTTTGGCTAAATCTTCACCTCTATTTTTTAAAGCATTGGGCAGAATAATAACAGGATTAACACTTCCCATTTCGGCAAAGACGGGAATGGGTTCTTCACGTTGCGAAGCTAAATTATACAAAGCTCTTCCTCCTTGAATACTTCCTGTAAATCCAACAGCTTTAACACCCGGATGTTGAACCAGTTGTGTGCCCACTTGAATACCACTACTGTTTAAATTTGAAAACACGCCATTAGGCATGCCTGTTTTTTCCGCCGCTTTAATAATAGCTGAAGCGACTAATTCGCCAGTACCAGCATGCATGGGATGTGATTTTACTATAACTGGGCAACCAGCGGCTAAAGCTGCGGCGGTATCGCCTCCAGCTGTTGAGTAGGCTAATGGAAAATTACTCGCACCAAAAACAACCACTGGGCCTATTGGAATTAATAGTTTTCTTAAATCTGGTTTTGGTAAAGGTTCTCTATCTTGTTGAGCTGTATCAATGGATGCTTCGACCCATGAACCTTCGTTTACAAAATCGGCAAAAGAGCGCAACTGAAAAACGGTTCGTCCGCGTTCTCCCTTGGCTCTGCCTTCTGGAAGTCCAGATTCCATGCAATAGGTTTTAATAAGTTCATCCTCTAAGGCTAAAATTTCATCCGCAATGGCATTGAGAAAACTTGCTTTTTTTTTACCAGAAAAATATCTAAATGTTTTAAAAGCTTCAGAAGCTAACTGTACCGCTTCATCAATTTCTTGAGCGGTAGCCTCAGTAAAAAGGGTTTTATTCTCAATATTTAATTGCGGATTGAATGTTTTATAGGTTTTATTTCCTTTGGCTGAGTGTTTGTTACCTATATAGTTTTGTCCTGTTATCATATGCTTGTTTTTGTGTTAGGGATTGAGGTTTTGTTTGAGCTCTCCGCCTAAGCGGAAGCGAGTACCGAAAGCCCGACCGCGCCTAAGCGTGGTAACACCCTAATTATTTAAGTTTTTATAATCTGGTAAAGTTGTCCTTGTTTTTAAAGCATCTTCAATAATTTTTATGATGGTCTTGCGCTCTTCGCCTTCTAAAACCAATCTTGGAGCTCTTACATATTCTGATCCTATTTTTGTATATGCAGAAGCCAGTTTGATATATTGTACTAATTTAGGGTTTATATCTAACTCTAGCAACGGCATAAACCATCTATAAATGGCGATGGCTTCTTTTATTCTGCCTGCTTTTTGAAGTTCATAAATGGCAACCGTTTCGGCTGGAAATGCGTCTACCAATCCAGCAACCCATCCATCGGCGCCTATCAATAAGCTTTCTAAAGCCAAGGTATCTACTCCTGTCATGATGGCTAATCTATCGCCAAACCTATTTTTAATTCGGGTAATATTGGTAGTATCTCTTGTAGATTCTTTTACCGCTTGAATGTTGGGGCAGGTTTTAAGTAACTCTGCAAACATGTCCAAGGTCACTTCAATTTTATAATCGACTGGGTTGTTGTAAATCATAATGGGCAATGAGGTGCTATTGGCAACGGCCTTAAAATACGCTACCACTTCTTCATCACTGGCTTTATAACGCATGGGAGGCAACATCATGAGCCCTTTTGCGCCATCTTCTTGGGCTGTTTTGGCAAGATTGATGGCTGCTTTGGTGGTTTGTTCGGCTATATTCATAAGCACCGGCACTTTGCCATTAACAAATGCGACGGTTTCTCTGGTTAAAATACGTCGTTCTTCATCCGATAAAGTACTGGCTTCACCAAGTGTACCACCTAATACCAAGCCATGAACGCCTGCGTCTAACTGTGCTTGAATATTGATTTTAAACAATTCTATATCTAACTCATCATTTGCAGTAAACTGTGTTGTTACTGCTGGCATCACGCCTTCCCATTTAATGCTCATACTTTGGTGTTTTTATAATAACAAATGTAAGCTTACTTAAAAAAAATCAATGTTCTATTCTTATCCATTTTTAATACTATATTATCCTATATTTGAGTAAAAATAAAAATAACGAATAGTTTAATGAAAGTTTATCCATTTAAAATACCAAAACCACTTCATGACTCATTAGTTTATCAAGTTGATTATGGTGATGTATTTTACAATAAACTCCATCAGCATGAAGACATTCAATTAAGTTTTATTGTGGAAGGCGAAGGCACTTTGGTTGTTGGAGACAGTATCCATCAATTTAAAAAAAATGATATTATAGTTATTGGAAGCAATTTGCCGCATGTGTTTAAGAGCCAATTAAATAAGGGTAAAAAGTCTCATATGCTCACGCTTTTTTTTGATAAGAATTCTTTTGGAAATGATTTTTTTGAACTAGAGGAATTAAGAGAACTCAGCGCTTTCTTTAAAAGAGCTGAACATGGATTTAAAATTACCTCTTCAAAAAAAACCATGATGCTGTTATTTATGCAACTTGAAAAAGCCAGCAAGTTATCTCGGTTTTTAATATTACTGGAATTACTAAAGAATGCATCCGTTTGTAATTACTCAAGCTTGTCCTCTTTTATTTATGAAAAAAAATATAAAGAAACCGAAGGCAAGCGCATGCAAGATGTTTTTGATTATACCATGACGCATTTTGAACATGATATTTCGTTAGAAACCATTTCAGGAATTGCCAATATGACCAAAAATGCTTTTTGTAAATATTTTAAAAAACGAACCAATAAAACCTATGTTAGATTTTTAAATGAGTTACGGATTGAACATGCCAGTAAACTTTTAATGGATAAAAAAGAAGCTTCAATAGCAGACATTGCCTATGAATGTGGTTTTAGAAATATCTCTAATTTTAATAGGCAGTTTAAAATGATAAAAGTTATGCCTCCTAATAATTTTAAAAAAAAGAACTTATAAAATGAACTCCAAATATCAATACCTCTTTTTAGGAATAGCCCTTATAATAACTTTAATAGGTTTTATTACAGGAAAATTCATCTTCCTCTTTTTGATTTTACCTTTAGGTTTTGGTTTATTTAAAAAGGATAAAGATTCAAATTAAATTTTTTTTACGTATTTAGTAATAATTACAATTTGTTGCCCATCTACTTTACCTTCAATGTACTCTGCATTTTCATGGTCTAAACGAATGTTTCTAACAGCCGTGCCTTGTTTGGCAACCATACTAGAGCCTTTAACCTTTAAATCTTTTACCAAAACAACCGAATCGCCAACCGCTAAAATAACACCATTAACATCTCTATGAACTATTTTATTGGCTTCATCTTCATGTTCGCCCGTTGCTCTTGCTAATGCTAAAGCCTCATCATCTAAATACATCATATCCAACAAATCTTTGGGCCAACCTTCATTTCTGAGTCTTTGTAACAGTCTCCAGGACATTATTTGAACGGCTACATGTTCGCTCCACATACTATCATTTAAACAACGCCAATGGTTGGCATCCATATCTGTATTCCCTTCAATTTGGTCATGACAGGTACTACAAACCAATACACAGGTATCCATACTTTCATTTAATGATGGCGGAATGGTATATGGTTTTAAATTTTCTGTAGCATTGCATAATTCACAATGGTTATTGCTCCTTTCTTGAAGCATTTGAAGTACACTCATAAATTTATTTTTTGCAATAATACACAATTTAAGAGATTCAAACCAATAAGGCTTTTAATTCTTCTCTCATTTTTTTGTTATACTTTTTACTGCTGCATCACAAGAATAGTCCATAAGTTGTTTTATTAGGCCTACAAAAATTCATGAATTACATAACAAGTACTTATTGTATTGACGGAGGTTAATATATTTCATGATAATAAAAAAAAACGCTTTTGTTTATGTATGCCAAATAATGGGTGTTTTTATGAACCTTGATTCATTTAAATAATCGTTTTAAAAAAATCAATGGTTTTAATTAAACCTTCTTCAAGTTGAATTTTAGGAGACCAGTCCAATTCTTTTTTAGCTATGGAGATATCTGGTTTTCTCATCATAGGATCATCTGAAGGTAAGGGTTTATAAATGATTTTAGATTTAGATCCTGTGAGTCTTATAACTTTCTCAGCTAGTTCCAGAATGGTAAACTCATTTGAATTTCCAGTATTAACGGGACCTATAAAACTGTCTGGTGTTGCCATCATTCTAATCATGGCTTCCACTAAATCATCGACATACTGAAAACTTCTGGTTTGCTCACCTTTACCATAAACGGTTATATCTTGATTTTTTAATGCTTGAACTATGAAATTTGAAACCACTCTTCCATCATCTGGATGCATTCTAGGCCCATAGGTATTAAAAATTCTTATGATTTTAATCCTAACATGGTTTTGTTTATGGTAATCTATAAACAAGGTTTCAGCCGCTCGCTTTCCTTCATCGTAACAAGAACGTTCTCCAATTGGGTTTACATGGCCCCAGTACGATTCTGGTTGAGGATGAACTAACGGATTTCCATAGACTTCACTGGTAGATGCCTGCAATATTTTTGCGTTTATTCGCTTGGCCAACCCTAACATATTAATGGCTCCCATAACAGAAGTCTTCATGGTTTTAATGGGGTTATATTGATAATGAATTGGTGATGCTGGACAAGCTAGATTATAGATTTCGTCTGCTTCAATGAAAAATGGGGTAGTAACATCGTGACGAATCAATTCAAAATACGGGTTTTTTAGCAAATGAACTACATTTTGCTTTTGGCCAGTAAAAAAATTATCTAAACAGTACACTTCGTTTCCTTCGTTTAATAGTCGTTCACATAAATGCGAACCAACAAAGCCTGCGCCTCCTGTAACTAGAACTTTTTTTCGTATCATAATTTTTATGCTAAAGATATTTTGTCGTTATATAAACTCTAGTGCTTTAGGCAGTGACATGTTTTGAAACATTTTTTGTGGTATCAATTCCAATGCAGAAATAATCAAACCCGTTGTGTTTCATTTCATCTTTGTCATAAATATTTCGTCCATCAAATACTGCTGGAATATTCAACAATTTAATCATTATTTTATAATTTGGTATTTTAAATTCAGGCCATTCGGTTAGTATCGCTAAACAATCGGCATCAATTAACACTTCGTATTGATCTTCAAAATAAGAAATGGTGTCTCCAAAATGATGTTTTGCTTCTTTAACAGCAATTGGGTCGTAGGCCTTAACTATGGCTCCAGCTTTTAAAAGTTCTTTAACAATCTTTAATGATGGTGCTTCTCGCATATCGTCTGTTTGTGGTTTAAATGATAAACCCCATAATGCAATTGTTTTACCTTTAATATCATTATTAAAGTATTTCATGATTTTATTAAAAAGCACCAATTTTTGGTCCTTATTTACCGCTTCTACGGCTTTAAGTACCCTTAATTCGTAGTTGTATTCGCTGGCTGTTCTAATTAATGCCTGTACATCTTTAGGAAAACAAGATCCTCCATAACCAATGCCTGGGTAAATAAATTTATTACCAATTCTTGAATCAGATCCTATTCCTTTTCTTACTTTATTGATATCGGCTCCAACAATCTCGCATAAATTAGCAATGTCATTAATAAAACTAATTTTAGCAGCAAGCATTGAATTGGCTGCATACTTGGTCATTTCAGCCGAAACAATGTCCATAAATATGACCGGATGTCCATTTAGAGTAAATGGCTTATATAAGGTCTTCATTAAATCTTCTGCTCTGGGGCTTTCTAACCCAATAACAATTCTATCGGGTTTTAAAAAGTCGTTTATGGCGGCGCCTTCTTTAAGAAACTCTGGATTTGAAGCTACATCAAAATTAATGATAACATTTCTTTTATCTAATTCTTCTTGGATGGTGCTTTTTACTTTAATTGAGGTTCCTACAGGAACGGTACTTTTAGTCACCACAAGTGTATAGTCAGTCATGTGTTTACCACAGTCGCGTGCAACGGCAATAACATATTTTAAATCTGCGCTTCCATCTTCATCTGGTGGAGTTCCTACAGATATAAAGACAACTTCAGATTCTTTGACGGCTTCTGCTATATTGGTGGTAAATTTTAGTCGTCCCTTGCTCATGTTTCGGGTTATCATGTCATCTAATCCAGGTTCATAAATAGGAACAATACCTTTTTTAAGATTATCAATTTTGTTTTGATCGATATCGACACAAACAACATCAATCCCTACTTCGGAAAAACAAGCGCCAGTAACTAGCCCAACATATCCGCTTCCAACTATTGTAATTTTCATACACTTATATTTTATGAAGTTATATTTTTAAATATTTTAGGTCTTTGAAAAATTTTAATTTACTTTAAAAAGTCTATTATCATTCAAAAATTATATATTCCCTTATATTACTATAAACAAGTTTACCTTTAATATCTTGTTTAATAACCATTAAAACGATTTGCTAACAAACTTGTTATGGCTTCTTTCTTGAAGCATTTCAAGAACAATCATAAATTTAATTTTTGCAATAATACACAATTTAAGACTTTCAATCCTATAAGGCTTTCAATTCTTCTCTCATTTTTTTTGTCATACTTAAAACAACCATATCATAAGAATGGTCTATAAGTTCTTTAATTAGGTTTATAGATAGTTCTCCGGAATGTATGTAGACACTATTCCATTGTTGTTTGTGCATGTGATATCCTGGTTGAATGCTTTCATAGGTTGCCCGCAGTTCTTGAGCGTACTCTGGATGGCACTTTAAATTAATAAAAGCATTGCCTTCTTCCCATTGCTTTAATGAGGCTAGTGCAAACATTTTACCTAAAACTTTAAACACCAGCGTATCGTTATCAAAAGGAAAATGCTCTGTGACTGCTTTTTTGCTAAGGCAGTAGTCTCTGTATTGATCTAGGTTCATAAAAAAACACATTCAATATTTCCTTGAATGCGTTTAAAATTACTATTTTTCAGTAAAGAATTAAAAATATTTGCCTATCCATTTACAATTTGGGATGCCTTCTGTATTTTTTACTGAAACTTTATCTGGAAACGATGCCATAATGTTTGGGTCTGTTTTGTAAATATGTTCAATGCTATATTCAATAAAATTAAATCCTGCTTTTAAGTTAAGATTATAATTATAGGTTATTTGAGCATCGCCGTCCTCCAACATTCTTGTTGTGATGCATTCACCTTTATATTGAAACGGCTCTGCTACATAAATCAACTCAAAATATGAACCTAGAACGGGTTCCATATAAGCTGGATCTTCAACCCAAGGCATTAAAA
>Ga0210034_1001126_pt1 | contig 24495 bp, 18 predicted proteins | sample CryGeymeta201505_FD_185466 | JGI IMG/M metagenome (GOLD analysis project Ga0210034, IMG submission 185466) | Groundwater microbial communities from Crystal Geyser aquifers in Utah, USA - Crystal Geyser metaG 2015-05 (SPAdes) (version 2) | ecosystem: Environmental > Aquatic > Deep subsurface >... | reverse complement strand
TCATCTTCGGTTACAACGTAATTACGAAATTCGGAAGTTGCCAATTTATATCCCCATTCTTTAAAAGCTCCTTCCGTAAATTTCATTATGTTCCCTTTGTGGACGATTGTAACGCTCTTGCGTTTGTTCTCTATTGCGAATTCAATTGCTTTTTTAACGAGACGTGCAGAACCAAATTCGCTCATCGGTTTAATGCCGATACCGGAGGGAATGCGAACGGTTTTATTAAACTTTTTATTGATGTACTTGATTAATGAATTAGACTCTTCTGTGCCTGATTTAAATTCTATTCCGGAATAAACATCTTCAGTGTTTTCTCTAAAGAGTACTATGTCGAGAAGTTGTGGTCTTTTCATCGGGCTTGGCACACCCGTATAATATTTAACAGGGCGAACGCAGGCGAACAAGTCAAGTTTGAGCCGTAATGCTACATTTAAACTTCTTATGCCGCCCCCGATTGGAGTTGTTAAAGGTCCTTTTATAGCAACATTATATTCACGTATAGCTTCAACGGTTTCTTCGGGCAGCCATATATCTTTGCCGTATACTTTCAGCGCTTTTTCTCCGGCATAAATTTCCATCCATGAAATTTTGCGTTTACCTTTGTAAGCTTTTTTTACCGCAGTATCAAAAACTAATTTTGATGCATTCCATATATCGGGACCTGTTCCATCCCCCTCTACAAAGCCGATAATCGGATTGTCAGGAATAACCAGCTTGCCGTTTTGTACTGCTATTTTTTCTCCTTGCGGAATTTTAATTTTTTTGAATTTACTCATTCGTCATTTCTCCTAAGTTTGTTTCTTGAATAGTTTCTAATATTATTTTCCCGAATCTTCTTTGATAAAGCGTAACACTTATAACTCCCACGAGTACTGCAAACCATAAAGTTACCGCTCTGATAATAAATGTTGATGCTACTGCAACTTCATTTGCAGCGCCTTTTTCAACAAGTAAAAATGTTAATGATCCTTCCGTAACACCCAACCCGCCTGGCAGCATTGATATTGCGCCAATAATGGTTGCAAAGGCATAACTGAAAGAAGACCATAAAATTGACACTTCTAAATTAAAGCTATTGAGAATTAAAAAGTATCCCAAACACTCAAAAAACCAGGAGCCTAAACTTACGATTGTCATATAAAAAAGCGGCTTCGGTTGAAGCATTATATAACTGCTCTCGTATGCATTGTGAATATTCGAAATATGTTTTTTAAGAAAATTTATTTTTTCAAATAAGCTAATTATTGGTAAAGCAATATTTTTATTGCTTAGTATGATCAGTAAAAAAAGAAAAAATATTCCAACTCCAATTACCGCTACCTTTCCGTAATCAAATGAAAATGCACCGACAACGGCAATTAAGATTAACGAAACAAAATCGGTTATTCTTTCAACAAAAATTATAGGCGCAGTTTTGCTAATGGAAGTTCCGGAGATTTGTTTTACGAGATAGCTCTTTAACACTTCACCAAATTTTCCGGGGGTTACACTCATTATTAAACCCGACATGAAAATAAAAAATGAATCCATTTTTTTGATGGGCACGCTAAGCAACCGTAAATAATAATCCCATTTTATAAAACGGAAGATATAATTCGTAAATGAAAGAGCTAAAAGAAGCGGAAGTAAAAACCAGTTAAATGTTCTAAATGCTCCTGCAACATCGTTAAAATCGGCGTAGATAGTAAATGCAAGATAAACCAATCCGGCTGCCGCAATTGAAATTAATATTTTCTTTTTAATTTTTTCGAGCAATTAAATTATCCTTAAAAGAATGGAATAGAGTTTGGAAATAGGAAGCCCCACAACATTGTAATAGCAGCCATTTATTTTGCTGATGAACACTGCTCCGAAATCATCTTGAATTCCATAAGCGCCTGCTTTATCCATCGGGCTTCCGGTTGCAATATAATCTTCAATTTCTTTTATGTTTAAATGTCTAAACGTAACGGAAGTTTTTTCGCAAGCGGTTATTGTTTTATTTTTTTGAGAATTAAAAACCGAAAATCCGGTATACACATGATGCGTACGACCGCTCAGTTTTTTTAATATTGTTGATGCTTCTATAAAGTTCTTCGGTTTTCCAATTACTTCACCGTCGAGCACAACTATTGTATCAGCAGTAATTATAATTCCTTTATTTATAATTTTTTTTGCAAGAAGCAATTTCTCTAAAGCTAATCGTTTCACATTATCAATGGGCGATTTTCCTTTATCGATTATTTCATCCATCTCAACGTGAAATGATTTGAATTTCAAATTCATTTGTTTAAGTAGCTTTCTTCTTCTTGGAGATTTCGAAGCAAGGTAGATTGGCAAATTTGTTTTAATCATATTTTTTTTATGGTGGTACCTGGATAATAAAAGTTTAATATATCTCTAAAATTTTCCCCAATTTGGGATTGAGCCATAGCACCATACTGACACATTCCTACACCGTGTCCGTAACCTTTGCCACGTAAAATTATGTCTCCTCCACTCTCTTTGATTACATCAAACCAGTTACTGTTTAAAATTGCTGAGTTGTTGCCGTTTCTTATTACGCTTCGGATTCTATTCCCGTAAACAGAAACAACTTTTTCAACATTATTAATATCTTCAACGACAAAATCAATTTGGTTCACCCTGCCAGAGAAAAATCTGCTGGCAATTTGAATGTCTTTTAACAAATAGGAATCGGAATCGAGAATGTTTGCGGAATAAAGTCTTTTGATAATTTCTTCGGAAGAATAAGTTTCCTGCCATTCAAATCTCGGAGATATTTTGCAGTAAGATGGCGATGAATCATCATGACTAATCAAATAAGGATAATCTGCCGAAGCAAAAACATTTTTCCCATCTTCAGTTTGACCGCCGCAAGTAGAATGATACAACGTTACAGCAAGACGATTGTCATAAGTTAAAATCATTCCCGATGTTTCTTCCACAGCTTTGTCTGAAATCAAATTCCCACGATTCATTCCACCATACACTTGATCGCTAACGTCATCGGAAACATCAAACACTCCGTTTTGCTTGTTCATTTTTATAAGAGCATAAGTACGAGCACAAACCGCCATGGCTTTTAACGCTTCAAAATTTTCTGTGCCCTCCCCTACTGGCATTTCAGCAGGAACAACGCCTTTCAAATATTCTTCGAATGGAAGAACATTTATAAAATAAATTTTTCCGTGAATAGAAATAATTCTCACATACCCGGTTAACTGCTTTCCATCTAACCTAAGAATTTGCGAATCATCAGCTTTAATTAATTCTATCTTTTTAGATGAGAAATCTTTATCCATAATTGATAAGTCAACCTCTTCACCGTTAGACTTAAAATTTAAGACATTATTTTTATGGACGAGGGCTTCTTTTTTCCCATCTATTACTATCAGAAATGAACTCGCTACTGTTAACGAATACTGAGAGTCGGTGGTAAAAAGATTAACTCGAATTGTGCGTAATGATTTTTCCCATTTGAGTTCTTCATCGGCAGCAAATTTTTTTGAACTAGAACAGCCGTTGAAAAGAAGAAAACCAAAAATTATTGTCGGAAAAATAAGAGATGAATAAAAAAAATTATTCCTCATATAAGAAAAGGGAGTTCGGAGAGAATTTTGAGCATTAAAAAAAGCCCTATCTGAACATTGCTTTTATACTTCCCCATGTTCTTTTAAAGCCAGAGATGTTTGGAGAAACAGATGCCTGTGAGGAATGTGTGTATTGATCGTTATTGTCAACAATTCTTAATCTGTAAACAAAAACTAAATCATTTGATTTGTATGCTGATTCATCCACATAAGAGTATAACGAATTATCACCTTTGGATTCAATTGTAGCTATATCTACAAAACTGCTTTGAGAAGTTTTTCTTTCGATAATGAAATGTTTAACACTGTTTTCGGCGCTGGTCTTCCATTCGAGTCTCACATTTTCATTTTCGGTACGGGCATGGAAATAATCAATAAAAGCACCTGCTAAGACAGTTCCGATAAACGTTAAAACCACTAAAACTTTTGTAAGTAATAATTTCATGGGCAAAATATATTCTTATTCACTAATAATGTCAAGTTTATTTTTGTGTAAATTGAAGAAAAAACTTGCGCTAAAAAATTACTACATTTACGCCTCAATTGAAAATCTATTTGGAATTAATGGTTTATTGGAAGAAAAATCTTTTAATAGTTTGGATTTGTCAGTTCCTTGCAATGGTGGGAATGAGCGCTATTGTTCCCTTCCTTCCATTGTTCATAAGGGAATTGGGAGTAACGAATCTTAAAGACACTGCATGGTGGAGCGGGCTTGTATTCGCCGGACCATTTTTCATTTCTTTATTTCTTGCGCCGGTTTGGGGTTCGTTGGGAGATAGGTACGGAAGAAAAATAATGACACTGCGAGCAATCTTTGGACTTGCTGTTGCTCAAATAATTATTGGCTTCTCTCAAAATATAACACAACTTTTTATTGGTAGATTATTACAGGGCGCGCTCAGCGGTTTTCTTCCGGCAGCTATGGCATTAATTGCATCCAACACACCGGAAGAAAAAACCGGCTACGCTTTAGGATTACTGCAATCATCAACTGCCGCCGGAACTGTACTCGGCCCGTTAATCGGCGGGGTCATTTCCGATTTGTTCGGTTTTAGATTTGTATTTTTTTCAGTTGGAGGTTTGTTAATCGCAATCAGTTTCGTTCTTTTAATTTTAGTTAAAGAAAAAAATAAAGCCACGGGGGAGAAGAAATATTCTTTGCGTGAAAATTTTAATTTAGTCGTTCAGAATAAAATCCTTCTCATCTCTTCAATCATGATAACTTTTGCCGCACTCGGTATTTCTTTCGTAAGACCAATATTTGTTCTTTACGTGGAAACTTTACATCTCTCAGCAAAAAATCTTCCTACAGTTACCGGCGCACTTTACAGCATTGTTGGAATATTCTCAACCATATCTTCTGCGTGGTGGGGCAAGCGTGTGGAAAAAATCGGTTTGAGAAAAAGCTTAATTATAGCTTCCTTGCTTACAGCCTCAATGTACGCTGCTCACGCGTTTGTACAGAATCCTTATTTACTTATTCCAGTTAGAACAGCTTTGGGTTTCGGATATGGCGCACTGCTTCCATTATTATTTACATCCATTAGTAATAATGTTTCGAACGAAAGAAAAGGCGGCATTATAGGCGTCGGTTCGAGTTTTCAAATTCTTGGTAATATGATCGGTCCATTGATGGGGGGATTTGCCGTCGGTGTAATTGGATTAAGACAAGCTTTTTTGATCACTGCTTTTTTCTTTGTAGTTACTTCGTTTTTAAGTTATAAGTTTCTTAAAAAATAATCCTTTGAAAATTTTACTTCAATGCTCGAAAGATTTTCTCTATTGTAAAAACGAACTCAAATTATTTTTTTAAGACATCCTATTTATTCACTCAACTTTACGCTCCACCTGCCGAATCTAAATTTAATGTAAATTACAAAAGAATATAGAACTATATAAAAAGGTAACGCTGCCCAAGCCCATGTTAACCCAAGCCCGAGATAAACTCCAAGGAAATATGCGATCGGAACAAATATCAGTAAATTGGTTAATACTTCTGCAGCCATTACAAACAATGTTTTCCCCGCTGCCTGCAATCCGTTTGCAAGCACTACTCCAACTGCATAAAATATTTGAGCAACTCCGGCTATTCGCATCGGATTAACAGCCGCTTGAATAATAGTTTCATCGTTTGTAATAATTAGCAGCAAATAATCCGGTAAAACGATGAAAATAAAACTTAAAGCTAAAGTATAGTATGTGGCAATTTTAGCAGTTTCAAACCCATAAATTTTTGCGAGTGTAATTTTACCCGCGCCGAGACTAATTCCCACTAAGGTTTGTACTGCTACACCGAATCCGAAACATGGAAGAAAAGAAATAAATAACGTGCTGATTATAGCTTGAGTTGCCGCCTGTTCTCTAATGCCTATCAATCCCGTAATTGCAACAAATATTAAAAAACCGAGTAGTATAAAAACATTCTGAAATGAAACAGGCAGACTGATTTTATAAATTCGTTTTATTACATCCAAATCAAATTTAAAATTCTTAAAGTTCTGATATTTATTTCTGTACTTAGGCATTAACAGCACTAACAAATAGAATATAAAATCAAACGAAGTTGCTAAAGTAGAGCCGAGACCTGCACCGGCTAATCCCATTCGTGGAAATCCGAACTCGCCATAAATAAAGATATAATTGAAAATAATATTCAATAGATTAGTGATCACGCCGGAAATCATAAATATTTTCGTTTTACTTATTCCAAAATAAAAACCCCTGTACGAAACAGAAATTAAAAAGAAAGGAATTCCAAGAAACCTATAAAAGATATAATCGGCGGCATAATTGCCCACAATTATATCGGCTGAAAAAAAATGCGCAATTGGTCGGGCGGCAAATAAACCAATTAAAGCTACGACTGAGCCGATGCCTAAAGCCAATATCAAAGAATTGTTTAAAGCTTTTCCGCAAGCCACGAAATCCCCTACTCCAAACTTGCGTGCAACAATAACATGCGTGCCGGTTGCGAGACTTGAAAAAAAACTGATGAGCGCCCATGTTGCAAGCACGCCCAAACCCATAGCGGCAAGCGCATATTCGGCTTCTGCTAATCTTCCCACCATTGCAGTGTCAACAAGAGAGACAATCATCTGCGTCGATAAACCTGCAATTGCCGGTATAGATAGCTTAAGTATTTTTTTATATAACTGTTTATGGGTAAAATATTCATGCGGCGCAAAGATAAAAAATATCGGACAGTATAAAAATTCAGCAGAAATTAAAACCCTCAAAGCAGCTATAATAAAAAATTTGAAAACTTTGTATTATTTTAATCGTATAAAGTTCCAAAGTAATTAAAGTCAATCTTGATTTTGTCTTCTTTTTTTTCTAATGTAATGCGTCAATTTCTAAACATTCACATATTTTGGAGGTTTCGATGAATCGTCGCTCTACACTTACTTTCTTCTCATTAATATTAGCAATTCTATTTCTATATCCGGTTGCAGGTAATGCTCAAACGTTTGACGGAGTATGGAACTGCAATTATGCAACAATTGATGACCAGCCCAACTCTACAGGCTACAACGTGCCATCGCTTGGAGTAATTAGCGAAGATATGTTTGTTGCACTTGTTAGAAGAGGAACAAACAGCACATGTTATCTTGTAGGTTATTCTAATGCTGACTCAATCAATGGTAGGTTGGGATACTATCCTTATGCGCCTGCCGGTTATCGCCAGCAGTGGAGTTCTGGTTTTGATGTGGTTGAAATGCTCGAAGCCGTAGATATCGCAGCCACACCCGATTCTCTTGTGTATGTAGCCAATAACGATCTATCAAGAAATATTCTTGTATTCAAAATGTCTTCTGACTCTGTTATATCAACAGATTATCGTTTGGTTACCGGTGCAGATTCAATTTGGGCAATTGATGTTGATGATAACGGCTATGTTTATGTTACTACCGTTGATATAACCGGCGGTTTTGGTAAAGTACTTGTTTTTAAACCTATAGCTGATGACCCTGAATGGGTAGGTCTTCACTTAGGTCTCCCAATTACTTCTATAACAGTTCCCGATCCTGGTGAACTTAGAGGAGTGACTGTCCATCCATCAGGAAGCGTTATTTACGTTTCTAATTATCAAGCTAAAAAAGTTTACTGCTATATAGGTGACCCGGCTAGTGGATATACGCAATATACCGGCTTCGACTATACTTATACCGATACTACAGGTGTGGAATTTGAAGCCGGACCATGGGGCTTAGGTTATATGCCCGAAAAAAATATTTTGTTTATGGCAGCCGATGTTGATTTCCATACTATCAACGGGTATAGGTACGGCAAAATTTTCTTATTAAACCCAAATACCGGCGAAGAACTTGATACAATCGACTGCGCAGAATGGAATTTCTTACAAACCGGCGGTTATTCGAACCGTCCCGGCGGAACTTTCGGAACTGCATCAGGTTATGCATCTGTTTACAACGTTGATTTTGATGAAAACTTCAATTTGTATGATCAGTCATATTATGGCTGGACGGTTGATAAATGGGTTTATTCAGGAACACTTCCAACAATTCCATTGACTATAGTTAGTGTTGAACAGGATAAAAATATAATTCCAAGTGAGTTTAATTTAAACCAAAATTATCCTAATCCATTTAATCCAACAACAACAATTGAGTTTGCAGTAAACCAAAATGCCGACATAAGTTTAAAAATTTATTCAATAACAGGTGAACTTGTTACTACGCTAATTAACTCGGCTGCGTTTGAAGCCGGAAATTACAAGCTAACATTTGACGCTTCAAAACTTGCTTCCGGAACATATATTTATGTTCTTAATAATGGAATGCAGCAGCTAAGTAAAAAAATGACTTTAATTAAATAAAATTATCAAAGCGCCGTTAATAGCGGCGCTTTTTTCTTTATCTAAAATAGTATACGCTTATAATATTTTAAAAATATAAAAAAACATTTGGCTTATTCGCTTATTTTTTTTATTTTCCAAAAGTTTCAATTGATATTATGTTGAATAATTATAAATCTCATCTAATTAAGAATTATAATCATTGCAAATAATTAATAAACTAACCCCGAAAGGTACATGAAAGCAAAAATAAAAATATCTCGCAATCTTGTAGTTGATAAGATACCTTTCTATCACCTATCGGTTTTCACTCAATCAATTAATCAATCAAAATTAGGAGCTGTTATGAAAAACATTTCTAGAATTTCGTTCGTTTTACTCGTCAGTCTTTTTCTGGCTGAAGTTGTATTCGGACAGGCATTTATTCGTGTGGGCGATATTCCCTTACCTGCACCCGAAAATGGAAGTTTTGGGAACCTGATTGCCGGCATGGATTTGGACGGCGATGGTCTTCCTGAAATTTACGCAGTCAACAATAACTGGAATGATACCGGTGCTGAACTTATTCCAAGAATTTATAAATTTGAATGGGATGGCGGAAGCTGGCCGTTAGTATGGATGGCTACAATGGATATTCCTCTACAAAATACATGGCCTGCTCTAACTTATGGCGATTTGGATAAAGACGGCAGAATGGAAGTCATTTGGGGTCCTGTTAATTTTTTAAACGCCACGACAAATCCAACCCCTGCCCGTATTGTTGTATTTGAAACAAAGGGCGATGGAAGTGATGTTATGGGCGTTCCCGATCCGGTTAACGCCGGTAACTTTCTGCCCAATGCAAAATGGGTTATTGATGCTACTCCAATGGTCAATTTAAGACCATTCCGTTGGTTTGTAGGAGACCCCGATGGTGATAATACAAACGAATTAGTATTCTGTACCCGCGCCGGTGCTTATAATTTTGGAGTTGTCTCTGTAAGCAGTATTCCTAATAATGGTGATGGTTCGGAGACATGGACTTTAGAATATTCTGGCGGAACGGGCACAGCTTATGATATGGTTTTAAAGGGTAATGAAGCATATGTATTTAATACAAATGGCGATGTTTTACCATTCGTATATGAATCAGGAGCATGGACTGCTGTACCGCCAATTGTTGGGTTAGTTCCAGGTGGTTCGTGGAATTCTGCCGCAGTGGTTGACATCAATAATGACAATACAAAAGAGATTATTGTTGCCGGTAACGGTTCAGCAGCCCAGAAAATTTTTCTTCTTCAAGGCTCAGGCGCTGCTGTTACAGCAACAGAAATTGGTGCTATTACAACTATTGGTGCCTCAGGCAGATTGTACGGCGGATCAGCCGGTGACATTGACCTGGATGGAAATCTCGATTATGTTGCCGGTACCAGAAGCGCTACACCAAATGAATCAATTATTAGATTTGAATATAATGGAACCGGTGCTATTACCGACCCATTAAATTATACAACAACAACTATTGATCAAGAATTTACAACAAGCATAGATGGACGCTGGATGCATATAGCTATTGCAGACATAGATGAAGACCCTGACGCTGAAGTTCTTTACAGCGAAGGTACAGGCGAGATGCAGCCTATTGTTATCCTTGATCATACCGGGCATATCCCGGTTGAACTTGCTTCATTTGCAGCAAATGTTGTAGATGGTTTTGTTAAACTTGACTGGATTACAATTACCGAAAAAAATAATTACGGATTTGAAGTTCAGAGAAGTGTTGACGGTAAATCTTTCTCAACTGTAGCTTTTGTTAACGGTTTCGGTACATCTACTGAAAACCACACTTACAGCTACATTGATAGTGATGTTGAAATGGGTAAATATTTCTATAGATTAAAACAAGTTGATTACAACGGTGCATATTCTTACACCGACATAATGGAAGTTAATTTTAACACACCAACTGAATTTGTTCTCGAACAAAATTATCCAAACCCGTTCAACCCTTCCACAACAATTAAATTTGGATTGGCAACAAGATCATCAGTTGACCTAAGAGTTTACAATGCTGTTGGCGAAGAAGTAGCAGTTCTTGTTTCCGGTAAATTCATGGAATCCGGCACATACAGGGTTTCGTTTGACGCTAAAAATTTACCGAGCGGAACATATATTTACAGACTTACTGCAGGAAGCAATGTTCTTACAAACAAAATGATGCTGCTGAAATAGTAGAGTGAATTAAGATAAGTTAACCTAATTGATCTCATTAGATTAAGAAGCCGGGCTGAAACACGTCCGGCTTTTTTTATCAACTCTACCAATGCAATATATTGACTGAAAAACTATTCTTAAGTATCTTTGCACCAGAATTTAAGGGGCTATAGCTCAGCTGGGAGAGCGCTTGAATGGCATTCAAGAGGTCAGCGGTTCGATCCCGCTTAGCTCCACAACTAAAAAGCCTTCTACTAGCGGAAGGCTTTTTTTAAAGAAATTAATTCAAATTCTAATTATGAGTCTTCATCATTCTTTAATATTCATAACGATAAGTTTGGTCTTACTTTTGTCAGCAGGATGCAAGGATACGGTAACAGGTCAGGACATTGACAATAGAGTAATGCCCGATAGTAATGTAAGTTTTTCGGTAGATATTTATCCGATTTTAAATGTTAAGTGCGCTACTGCCGGATGTCATAACGATGAAAGTCGGGCGGGCGGTTATGCGCTAACTTCATGGACAAATGTTCGTCATCCTGATTTAATAGACCCAGGTCAACCGGACAACAGCAGATTAGTTTGGTCAATTGAAGCCCGTGCAGGAATTCCTCCGATGCCCCCCATAGGCTACAATACACCTCTAACTCTGAATCAAATAAGAGGTGTACGAACATGGATTGCCGAAGGAGCAGAAAATAATTAAACTGCCCTACCTATCTAAATCCATTTCATTTCTGTGTACCATTCGATAGTTCGCCTAATACCCTCTTCAAGCGAAATCTTTTGACTAAATCCAATCTCTTTTTTTGCTTTGCTTACATCGCAAATCCATGCTTGCTGTGTTATATCTTTTGCCTTTTCGATGTTCAATGTTGCAGGCTTGCTGCTAAACATCGCGAAAAACTGAGCGACTGCTGCAATAGAATATACCGCTTTATGAGGCACGTTAATCTGAAAAGGTTTTTTGCCAATAATATTTCCTGTTACTTTTCCTACTTCATCCCATGTATAAAATTTTTCAGAACTTATAAAATAAGTTTGCCCGATTGAAACTGAACTTGTTGCCGCGAGATAAAGTCCATTTACAAGATCTGTTACATGTATTAAACTTAATATTTTATCATTCCCGCCGATCGTTGTCATTAAACCTCTTTTAAATGTTTTAAAGAAGATTAAGATTTCCGTATCTCTTTCGCCAAAAACTGCAGGCGCACGGCATATAGTAATAGGCAGCTTATCCATATATGTCCGGGCAAGTTCTTCTTCTGCAAGTTTACTTCTACCATAAGTGGTTATTGGCAAACATACCATTTCTTCATTTACAGGTTTATCCGGTTTGGATGGTCCGGAGGCAGTTAAACTGCTTACAACTAAAAACCTTTTAAGCTTGTCTTTTGCTGATAAAGCCGCTTCTAATAAGTGGCGGGTAGTTTCGACATTCCCGAAAAAATAGCCCTCAGGCTTTTTTGATTTAACAACGCCTGCAACATGATAAATATATTCAGCGCCGATAAATGCTTTTTTTAAGCCTTCATCACTTGTTAAACCGCAGTCAAACACTTCAATATTTTTATCTTTTAACCAGTGCATACTACTGGATTTACGGGTTATAACCCTAACATTATAATTTTTGTTTAATAATAAATCAACGAGGTGGCTGCCCACAAAACCGGTTGCTCCGGTTACTACTGCAATAGGATTTTCTAATTTCATCTCTTTAATTATTTGTTTTTGAAACGATTATATTTTACTTTTTACTGCTAAATTTAACTAATTATTATTTTAGATTAATCTTTTTTTCAGTTATTGAGGGAGGATTTTTTGGATTTATTTAAAAAATGCTACGATTTTACTCGTGCAGATGAAATTAAAGCGTTAGGACTCTATCCTTATTTCAGAACAATCGAAGCAAATGAAGGACCGGTTGTTCAAATTGAGGGCAGAAAAATTGTTATGGCTGGTTCTAATAATTATTTGGGATTAACCGCCCACCCTAAAGTGAAAGAAGCTGCCATAAAAGCTGTAGAAAAATACGGTACCGGGTGTTCGGGTTCGCGTTATCTTACCGGCACACTCGATCTTCATATTGAACTTGAAGAAAAACTTGCAGCTTTTTTTAATAAAGAAGCGCTGCTCTTATTTTCAACCGGTTATCAGACTGCTCAGGGCATTATTCCAACGCTTGTACAGCGGGGTGATTATGTGGTTTCGGACAAAGATAATCATGCTTGCATAGTTGCCGGTAATTTGATGGCAAAAGGCGCCACAGCCGATTTTGTCCGCTACAAACATAACGACATGGACGACCTTGAGAGAGTTATAAAAAAACTTCCGGCAGAAGCAGGAAAACTGATAGTGAGTGACGGCGTTTTTTCAACCGGCGGTGAAATTGTTGAACTCGAACGTTTAAATAAAATAGCGAAAGATTCTGGCGCGCGTATTCTTATTGACGACGCCCATGCAGTAGGCGTTATTGGTAAAGGCGGAAGAGGTACCGCAAGTGAGTTTAATCTTGAAGCCGAGATTGATATGACAATGGGAACATTCAGTAAAACATTTGCATCCCTCGGCGGTTTTGTTGCAGGCGAAGCAAAAGTTATAAATTACATCAAGCATCATTCACCCGCTTTAATATTTTCTGCTTCTCCTACGCCGGCTTCCGTTGCTTCTGCACTTGCTGCGCTCGAAATTCTCAAAGCCGAGCCGGAACGCGTTAACAGGTTAATTGAAAATTCAAGCTATATGCGCGAAGCACTTAAAAAACTCGGGTTTACTGTTTTAGATGGTCGTACAGCTATTGTTCCTGTTATCGTTGGTGAAGATGGATTAGCTTTTAACATGTGGAAAATGCTTTTTGAAGCCGGTGTGTTTGTCAATGTGTTCATTTCGCCCGGAGTTCCTCCAGGGAGACAAATGATGCGAACAAGTTACATGGCTACACATGAAAAAGAACATCTCGATTTTATCCTCGAAGCTTTTGAGGAATCCGGGAAAAAACTTGGTTTAATTTAATATGCCATTTTAATAATTTTCTTATAAGCATATCGATGACTACGGTATGCTTTTTTTTTAGAGGTGATTTATGAGTGAAATAATTGTTACATCAGTTAAGTCAAAAAAAGACAGAATGAAATTCATAAAGCTTCAATGGAAGTTTTATAAAGACGATCCATATTGGGTACCGCCTCTAATTTTTGATAGAAAAAAACTGCTCGATACTGAAAAAAATCCTTTTTATAAGCATGCTGAAGTTGAGTTGTTTATTGCCACTAAAAACGGCGAGGCAGTTGGAAGAATAGCTGCAATTAAAAATGATCTGCATAATACTTACCATAAAGATAAAGTAGGTTTCTTCGGATTTTTTGAGTGTATTAATGATCAACAAGTTGCCAATGCTCTTTTTGATAAAGCAAAAGAATGGTTAAAGGTAAGAGACTTTGACGCAATGCGCGGACCGGCTAATCCTTCAAGCAACGATGAGTACGGTATGTTGTTGGATGGATTCGAGGATGAGCCGCGTATTCTAATGCCTTATAATCCAAAATATTATCTTGAACTTTGTGAAAACTACGGCTTTAAAAAAGCAAAAGATTTGAATGCATACAAACTTGAAAGAGACAAAGTTGTTTCTTCGGACAAACTAAAACGGGTTGCGGAAATCTCCCGTCAACGTTCGGGTATAAAAATATCCCAGATTGATATGAAAAATTTTAACAAGGAAATTGAAAAAGTTAAATACGTTTATAATAGAGCCTGGGCGCCAAATTGGGGTTTTGTCCCCCTTACAGAAGATGAACTTGATGCGATGGCAAAAGATCTAAAACCTCTAGCCGAGCCTTCGCTTGTATTGTTTGGGGAAATTAAAGGTGAACTTGTTGGTTTTGCTCTTTGTATGCCGGATTACAACCAATTATTTAAATCAATGAATGGGAAGTTATTCCCGTTTAACTTTTTGAAACTTTACACACAGAAGAAAAAAATTAAATGGAGCAGAATTTTAACTCTCGGCATCATTCCCGAATTTCAAAAGAAAGGACTTGATGCGGTTTTTTACTGGGAAATTGTTAACCGTGCAGATAAAATTGGAATTAGACTTGGTGAGGCAAGTTGGATTTTGGAGGACAATGATATGATGAACCGCGGGGCTCTGGTTATGAACGGAACTCTTTATAAAAAATATAGAATTTACGAGATAAATATTTGATGAAAAGTGTTTTCTTTTTTTTTGTCTTAATTGCTGTTTCTCCAACTTTTGCGCAGTACAGTATCAATGACAAAGAACTTGTGAGAACAACTTTTGCGAGAGAATTTGATAAAGCCATAATCCAAAAATATCTTGATTCAGGCAGTAACGAGAAAATTAACGCAGCTTTATTGAGTATCAGTCATAGCGAAGACACATCTTTCATTCCTTCAATAGTTAAATTAGACGATGAGCATTTAGAATTTATAGCTTTCGCAATAGGACAGCTTGGTGAAAATCATTTATCCGAAAATTTTTTACTCTCCAAATTAAATCAGAAAAACTCTGAGCAGCTTAATTTTAGTTTGATGAGCGAACTCGGTAAAATAATTTCGCCGGACAAATTTGATTCGTTAATAAATAATTATTCGGGAAGTTTTGGCTCGGGTATCTCACTCTTAATTTCTAACTATCATCTACGCGGATTAAAATACGACAGGAAAAAATCGGCTTTCATTCTTTCGGATGAGCTATCTGGAACTGACCAGCAGAAATTTAAAGCCTTATGCTGCGCCTTCCGCACAAACTTGTGTGAATACATCAAAGATGATATTATCTCCACACTCAATGGAACATCTTCATTTTTAGATTTAGAATCGATCGAAACAACCAAAAGGGACATTCTGGTATATTCACTTGCCTGTTTAAGGAGATTAAAATTTTTCCCCGATGATGAGAAATTATTTCAATCGACACTTTCTACGCCCCACTATCCGGTCATAATTGAAGCGATAAAATCAGCGGTATATAAAAATAATTTTTCCGTGACCGATTTTTTAGTTTACATTAAACTACTCCATAATGAGAATTTAAACGTTGCTATGCAATCCGCGGTATCATTAAAAGAAATAAACATTAAAGAAGATGTAAGCAGTTTTATTCTAGAAGAATTATTCAGTAGAAGTTTGGACAAAAGAATTTTAGGTGAACTGTCTCTTACATTTTATCAACTTTACCCTAATATTTTTTTTAGAAAGTGGGAAAAAATTAAAACTCTTCTATATGCTGAGCATATTCTTGATGTATATAATTTACTTGGTCCCGCATATTTTAAAACTGATTCTCTTCTCAAAAGTTACTCATCTGCTTCCGGCATGATTAAAATTAAAATACTTGAACTTCTGCTTAACGGCAAGAATAATTCAACCGGTTCAACTGCTAAATTTATGATAGATGTTCTAAATTCCTCATTCGCAGCCGGAATATCCATCGTTGCTGATGGAATTGACTCTACTTTCATCGACCGTTATAAAAACGAGTTGAAGCATATTATCATTAATCAGACTAACGAGTACGTTCATAATTCGGGATACATCGAGAGTTTAATGTCGCTTGCAAATTTAGCTTTAAAGATTTCTAAAGAATTCGAAGCGGAGATTTTAGAACTGCTTTTAAATTCAGATTTATATTCGGTCAGAAAGTTTGCTGAATCTAAACTGCAAATAAAATTTAGCGGCGGTAAAGAAATGAATTATTTTGAAAATATTTGGAATAATAGTTTTAAGTTTTTATCTGCAATAATAACTACAGAAAAAGGATCATTTGAAATTGAGTTTATGCCGCAATATGCCCCCGTTTCGGTTGGCAGCTTCTGTTATCTGGCTCAGTTGAATTTTTTCAAAGGAATAAATTTTCATAGAGTTGTTCCGGGATTTGTCCCGACTTGTGACAACATGAAAAAAGAGTAGAAAATCATTTGAAAATAACTTATAATAAGCATATTTATTTTTAAATGTCATACTAAGTGGCTGTCCATGAGTAAATTTCATATACGAACAACTCCAACATCATCTAAAGCTACAGCAGTTCAGGTTGTTGAATACATAAATAGAAAGATGACTTTATCGAAACATATTGGTAGCGCACATAATGAAGAGCAGTTAAAGAAATTAAAAATTGCTGCATCAGAGTGGATAGAAAAAACAACAAAACAAGAGACTTTATTTCCCAAAGAGTTAATCTCACTTGACAAGCAATATCGTTACATCGGGTTTCGATATGGATTCATATATGAAACATTAAAACAATTGTGTGTCCACTTAGGCTTTCATTATTTACGAAATGATTTGTTATTGGATTTAGTAATCGCACGTATTATAGAGCCGGGATCAAAAGTAAAATCGATTTCATTTTTAAAAGAATTTATCGGGATAGAACATCATCGTGAATACTTTTACCGTCAAATACCCGAATTGGTAAATTTGCAAAAAAAGGTTGAGTCAAAAGTATTAAAAATAGCTGCCAAAGAATTCAAGTTTGATTTTTCATTTATCTTTTATGATGTAACTACACTTTATTTTGAAAGCAATGATTCAGATGATCTTCGTCAGTGTGGTTTTTCGAAGGATAATAAATTTAATCAACCTCAAATAGTATTGGGGCTGTTGGTAAGTAACGAAGGATTTCCTATAGGCTATCAAATATTTGAAGGTAGTAAATTTGAAGGACATACTTTGATTCCGGTAATCAAAAAATTTAAGAAAAAGCATAAAATTAAAACATTTAATGTTGTTGCTGATGCTGCAATGATCAGCATTGATAATGTTAAGGCATTACGAGCCGCAAAACTTAATTACATAGTGGGAGCCAGAGTAGCTAATCTCCCATTAAATTCAATAAAGCTTATACATGCAGCCATCAGCGGTAATGATGGTCAAACCATGCGTTTACAAACCGACTGTGGAGATTTAGTTTGTGAATTTTCTCGCAAGCGATATGCAAAAGATAAACGTGAAATGGAAAAGTATATTGATAAAGCGGAAAAGTTGTTAAAGAATCCCGGCAAAATTAAACATGTAAAATTTATTAAACAACATGATCAAAAATATACTTTAAATACTGCATTGATAGAAAAGAACAACTTACTGTTGGGGATTAAAGGTTACTATACAAATCTACCAAGCTCAGAGGCAAGCGATAAATTTATTATTGAACATTATCATAATTTATGGCGTGTCGAACAGAACTTCAGAATATCCAAAAGTGATTTACAAATTCGATCCATTTATCATTTCAGACAAAAAATGATAGAGGTTCATATTTTAATTTGCTTTATGTCTTTAGCAGTGTGCAAATATATCGAATTAAAAACGGGAAAATCTATTCAAGCTGTTTTAAAATTATTTAAAGGAATAACAGATGCAAGGCTAGTTGATATAGCTAGTCGAGAAGAAATCACATTACGTTCTGAAATAAATGAAGAAGTAAAATTAATAATAAACAAGGTGTCGATTTCAGCTTAAAATCGAAACTTTTTTTGACAAAAAACGATTGTCATACTAAAAATCACAAGTCAGGAGAAAAAGGATCATTTGAAATTGAGTTTATGCCGCAATATGCCCCCGTTTCGGTTGGCAGCTTCTGTTATCTGGCTCAGTTGAATTTTTTCAAAGGAATAAATTTTCATAGAGTTGTTCCGGGATTTGTTATTCAAGCTGGCGATCCGACGGGCACAGGCTGGGGCGGCGCAGAGTACGAAATCGTTTCAGAATTTTCACCACTTAATTTTAATGTAGGTTTTGTGGGAATGGCGAGTGCTGGAAAAGATACCGAAGGAAGCCAGTGGTTTGTTATGCAGGTAAATTTTCCTCATTTAAATGGAAGATATTCTGTTTTGGGAAAAATAAAAGCCGGCATTGAATCAGTTCTTAATACCGGTCAGGGTGACAAAATAGTCAAGGTTCAATTAAAAAATTAATCTAATGCTTCGTTATATTTTGCCGAATGAGGCGGATCAATCTTCGCTAATTTTTGCAGTAATTTTTCTTTTTCGGAATAATTGCTTACGTACTGAATAATCTCTCCATTTTTAGCATCGAAAAATACTTTTAAAAGCACACTATTTATATTCCCTTTAATTTTCATCATTTCAAGAGTACTAACGAACGCTTCAATTTTATCAAAAGTGATTGCTATGTTTTCCGAAAAATAATCAAGTCCATAATGATAATCAGCAAATGCTTCCCTAAAGGGGCGGTACTTTTCATTTAATAAATCTTCTAACATCCCGAGTCGGCTGTAAGAATTGCTGTTCCTTTCCCATCCATTTTTATATCGGCTTGTGGCGCTTAAGTTAACAATGTTAAAAGCTTTTGTATAAAGATCTGTCCCTCCCAGAGCCTGCCACGAATCCAAATCGTATCCAATTATTAGATATGCATAAAAATCAAGCATGCTTGTAATAGGATCGTATATTGATTGGTTTCGGTAGAGCGCCTGGTTCTTTTCGTATTGGAATCCCCATGCATTATCATTAATGCTTAGCATTAAAGAATTGCTTTGTGATTGAAAAATCGGTCGTTGACTCATTACTACAATCTGAGCGTTGTAATCCACTTCCGAGGATGCCCCCGTAATTAGTATTGTTAAATTGCAATCAATTTTATCCCCGTCCCAACTACCGTCTGTGAAACGCGTTTTGTTCATGTATTCTTCAATTTCAGTAGCAAATGAAATTAAATTTTCGCGGTTTGAAACCGGAATGCCTTCATAATTAACGACGACCTTGCATCTTAATTCCTGAGCAGCCGTTAACAAAGATAAAAACACAATAAAGAGACAGATTAGCTTTTTCATTGACTATCCAAATTTTTGAAATAAATAGTTGATTTAAAATATGAATTTCGATATAATCAAACAACAAAATTTAAATGGTTTCGCACATGCGTTTAAAAATAATTTTCGCATTGCTTGCCGCACTCCAAATATTGCTTTTTCCTCAAATGAGTCCGGGGGCAAAACAAATTTCTCTTGCTAACTCCGATGCCGCCTTAAGTAATGATGTATTCGCAATATTTAACAATCCCGCTGGTCTTGCCCAAATGAATTGGCGCGAAATAGGAGTTTATTATTCGCCAGCTCCTTTCGGCTTAAAAGAATTATCAAATGCTTATGCAGCATATTCTCAGCCGCTGTTCAGTGGAACAGTGGCTATCGGAGGTATGACTTACGGTTTCGACTTATACAAGGAGAGCAGAGTATTAGTTGCATATTCATATAACTATTTAAATAAATTTTTTGCTGGCGCTGCGGTAAATTATCATTCTGTATCGATAAAAAATTATGGCTTTGATAATGCTTTTTACATTAATGCAGGTTTATTACTATATATTGAAAATTATTTACGCTGGGGCGCATCAATAACAAATATAAACCGCGCAACATTCGGAAATGAAAAAAAACAGATACCTGTTATTTACAACACCGGAATAAGCTATGATGTACTTGATAATCTTGCTCTTTGTGCCGGTATTGAAAAAGAAACTTCATTCTCTTTTTCGTTTAAAGTAGGATTAGAATATGAACTCATTAAATACTTCACCGTAAGAACAGGATTTTCAAATGAACCGGTTAAGTATACTGCGGGAGTTGGAATAACTTATTCCTATTTTAATTTAGATTATGCAGTGTTCAACCATCAGGATCTTGGACTAACTCACCAGATTGGAATTATTGTTTCTTTTAAAGATGATGAGTCGCGTTCAGTAGCTATAAAAAAATTTTTATTTAGTAAATAGATGAATCAAAATATTTTTTGTTGTCTCCTCATAATCTTTAGTACGGCAAATTTAATTGCTCAACAGGACACTACAAGCAGCGCAGAAGAGGTTATCGAGAAGCTGCTTGAAACAATTGAATCGGAGGAAACAGACAATTCATTATATGAAGGACTTGAAGAATTAAAAAACAATCCGATCAATTTAAATAACGCAAGCATATTTGAACTTCAGAGAATTCCTTTCATTAGTTCTCACACGGCAGAAATGATTATACACCACCGCACTAATTACGGTCGTTTTTTTTCGGTTAATGAATTACATCTTATTGACGGGCTTAACGATGAAATTATAAAAAAAATAAAACCGTTTTTTTCTGTGGAAGATTTTCAAACCAAAGAAACGGATACGCCCATAATCAAATATTCTCCACTAATTAAAATTAACCTACGCACCCGTGTGCAAAGCGATTTCCAAAAAGAAAGAGGATACTCGGAAGAAAAATATCTCGGCTCACCGGATAAATCATATCTTAGACTTCAGGGAAATGCTTTCCAAAATTACAGATTTGGTTTGCTGCTCGAAAAAGATCCCGGCGAAAATAGCTACACTGACTTTAATTCTTTTTTCATGTCTGCAAAAAATCTTTCGCCCATTGATGAATTGATCGCCGGAGATTACCTGATAGAATTCGGACAGGGTTTATCACTATGGTCGCCATACGGATTTTCAAAATCTTCTGAAGCTGTGTTACCTGTAAAGAAAAATCCGAAAGGAATTAAAGCCTACACGAGCACAGATGAGAACCGTTTTTTTAGAGGGGCTGCCGCAAAAATTAATTTGAACAATTACTTTTTGACAATCTTTTATTCGGCTAACTGGCTTGATTCAAGAATTGACTCGACATCTGCATTAATTCTCTCTTTACCGATCGACGGTTATCATCGAACCATAAATGAAATTGAAAAAAAAGATAGGATTACTGAAAAGAGTGGCGGGTTAATAATACACAAATCATTTTCCAATTATTTGAAGCTCGGCTTGCTTTATTATTATTCACAGTTTAGTAACAATTTTTTCAAGGATGATATATTTTCTCAGGATGAAGGAAGATTTAATAGTTATTCATTTAGTTATGATTTCAATATACAACCTTTTAACTTTATTGGTGAAGCGTCAATGGTCAACAATAAAATTGCTACCTTAAATGGATTTTTATTTCAGCCTACTACAGCTTTTTCTTATTCTTTTTTAATTAGATACTATCCTGCCGATTATATAAATCTTCACGGAAGCGGCTTTGGAGAAAGTGGACTAACAAAAAACGAAATTGGAATTTACACCGGGATAAAATGGAAAACTTTTTTAGGAGTGATTAATTTATATTTTGATCAATTCAGATTCCCCTATAAAACCTATAATGCATCTCTCCCCTCTTCAGGTTATGAGGTGCTTTTTGATTTAACCTCTAAACCATTAAGCAATCTTATTACCCGTATTAAATTTAAATATGAGAGTAAGGAAATTGATATAAAATCGGCACAGGCAAAGCAACTTTTCGAGCGGCAAAAATATCAGCTTAGGGGTGAGTTTACTTATAAAGTTTCTAAATCTATTAACATGAAAAACAGATTTGAATATGCGTTATTTAAACTTGGCGACCTGCAGCAGTTGGATGACGGATTTTTAATGTTCACCGATTTGAAATTTAATCCTTCTGATGAAATTCAAACTGCCGCGCGTTTTATATTTTTTAAAACAAAGAACTACAACTCGGTTATATATCAGTACGAGAGTGATCTAACTGGCGTTATGACTAATCTTCCGTTGTATGGTGAAGGAATAAGGTGGTATTTTATGATCAAATACAATATAATATCTTCACTAAGAGTATCTATAAAATACAGTGAAACAATCAGGAATAATGTTACATCAATTGGCACGGGATACGCTGAGATAATAGGCGGATTGGATAATAAAATTAGTTTGCAAATCGATTTTAATTATTGAACCGGTTTTTAAGAAAAGACATTCATTTTTAAATTCAACATAAATTCTTCCGTCATACCAGGTTTTAATCCCTTTACGAAATACATATCAATCTCGCCTTTTCCTTTAGCATCTACTTTACCCCGGTATTCACATTCAAAAAACTCTCGGACAAGATCAAAAGTATAAGCAGAAATATTAACACGCCCCGGCTGGCAGCTGCTTTCCATTCGGCTGGCAATATTTACTGTGTCTCCCCAAATATCATAAGTAAATTTTTTCGTACCGACCACGCCGGCAACCACATTGCCGGAATGAACACCTGCGCGCATTTGCCATTTAATAGCCGACTCTTTATTCCTTTCATTAACATAGTTATGCATTTGCATAGCCGCCATAACAATTCGCACAGCATGATCGTCAGATTCGAGAGGAAGTCCACCGCCAATCATATAAGAATCGCCGATGGTTTTTAATTTTTCAAGTCCGTATCTCTCAATAATAGAATCGAACATTTTAAACAGATCGTTCAATTCGTTTACGAGTTTTTCAGCTGGCAGAGTTGCGGAAATATTTGTAAAGCCTTTAAAATCCGTAAAGAGGATACTGACCATTTTATATTCTCTCGGTTTAGTATATCCTTTTTCTTTAAGTTCTACAACTAACTGAGCAGGTAGAATATTTAACAACAGCGCATCAGATTTATTTTTTTCAACTTCAAGTTCCTGCGTTCGCTCCTTCACTACTCTCTCAAGTTCAAGGCTTCGCTGTTTTATTTGATAAGTTTTAAAGAGATAAATTCCATAAATAATTCCGCCAGCAAATAATATTAATATTGCTCGGAACCACCACGTATTCCAAAATGCAGGATTTACTGTAAATGCAACAGATGCCGTTTGAGTACTCCATACCCCATCCGCATTTCTTGCTCTGACTTGAAAAACATAATCATTAGGTTGAATAGAGGTATACTGGATTGTAGTTGAAGCAGTGTTTTGCCAATCAATATCTACACCTTCTAATTTATACTGATATAAAATGTTTTCGGTAGATTTAAATGATAATCCTATCCAGCTAAAGATTAGGTAGTTCTCCGTATGACTCAAAGAAATATCATCATGCAAAACGACGTGTTTATTTGTGTCGGATTTAACAGTAATATCTGTGATGTAAACCGGAGGCGGAATTACATTTGGGTAATCAAGTTTAGGATCGTAACGCGTAACTCCTTTAACCGTTCCAAACCAAAGATTACCTTTGCTGTCTTTATATGCTGCATTTGTAATCATCTCGTTCGATAAAAGACCTGATTGAACCGTAAAAACCGTAAACTTTTTTCCGTCAAATTTATTTAATCCATTATTAGTCCCGATCCAAATATTTTTTTGATCGTCTTCAATAGTAAAGTAGCATACATTGTTGGAAAGTCCCTGATCTTCTTTATAAAAAGTAAACGCACCGTCTTTAAATTTGGCAACTCCGCCATTGTAAGTAGCAATCCAAATATTTCCATTCGAATCTTCATTTAGGGAATAAATCTTTTTAATATTCCCTTCCGGATCAAGATAATTTTTAAAGTCTACACCGTTCCATCTGCTTAGTCCATTATTTAATGTTCCAATCCATAACTGTCCATATCTGTCTTCAACAATAGAATAAATTTCGTCATCTGGCAAACCATCTTTTTTGGTAAACATTTTAATTTTTTTTCCGTCGAACATTCCAACCCCTGAATTTTTAGTTCCAAACCAAATGTTTTTATCAGTGTCTTCATAAATTGTTTGTACCTCCTCCCCAACAAGAGCACCTTGAATTCCATTTGTAACTATTCTGTCATTAGCGAACAGAGAAACCCCGTTATCAGTTCCTATCCAAACAGTCCCTTTAGAATCTTCAATTACACAAAGGATACTGTTACTGATTAACCCGTCCGCAGTTGTGTAATGAATAAATTCCGTTCCCGAAAGACGGCTCAATCCTTCCGGCGTACCGAACCACATATTCCCTTTTTTATCTTCACATATGGAATAAACCGAATTACCGATTAATCCAGTCTCTTTATTGTAGCCTAAAAATTTTTCGCTAGCCAGCATAGAAATTCCACCTTCAAAAGTTCCGAACCAGAGATTATCTTCGCGGTCTCTTTTTATGGCAAGAATAATTTTACTTTCTATGCCCTGC
>Ga0210034_1001109_pt1 | contig 24719 bp, 24 predicted proteins | sample CryGeymeta201505_FD_185466 | JGI IMG/M metagenome (GOLD analysis project Ga0210034, IMG submission 185466) | Groundwater microbial communities from Crystal Geyser aquifers in Utah, USA - Crystal Geyser metaG 2015-05 (SPAdes) (version 2) | ecosystem: Environmental > Aquatic > Deep subsurface >... | reverse complement strand
CCGGACGGGGCGCACCGTTCGCTGGTTGACCCGTTCGCCGACAAAAAACCAGTGTGGCCGTATTACTTGCTGCTACTGGTTATCGTTGGCGCGCTGCTTGGCATGTATTTCATGGGCTATTTCGGCGCATGACGTTCAGCGAAAATTGTCGCCGCTGCCCGCGCCTGGCCGAATTTCTCGACCAGGTGCGAGGAGAACATCCCGATTATCACGCCTTGCCGGTGAGTTCGTTAGGTGCGGCGGGTAGTCGGTTTTTAGTGGTCGGCCTGGCACCCGGAATGCATGGCGCAAACCGCACCGGGCGGCCCTTTTGCGGCGATTTTGCGGGCAAACTGTTGTATGCATCCCTGCACAAATTCGGGTTTTCCAATCAGTCCGAACCGCTGGATTCGGCGGGGAACGCCAATGCCGACTTACATTTGCACGGTTGTCGTATCACCAACGCGGTGCGATGTTTGCCGCCGCAGAACAAGCCTGAACCTGGCGAAATTCGTTTGTGTAATCCGTATTTGACCGAGGAGTTGGCGGTGTTGCCGAGGGGGGGCGCAGTACTGGCACTAGGCACGATCGCCCATCATGCGGTGCTGATAGCGTTGAAATTGCCTAACAGCAGCAACAAGTTTGCGCACGGCGCGCAACATCCGTTGCCGAACGGCGTGACGCTGTTCGACAGTTACCATTGCAGCCGCTACAACACCCAGACCAAACGCTTGACTACGCCGATGTTCGAGTCCGTCATTACAAGCATCGCGGCACATCTTGGCGGCTGATTTGTTCGACCCCAAGCCCATCCTCGCCAGCTTGCCTTTATTGCCGGGCGTGTACCGCTATTACGACAGCCAGGGTGCGGTGTTGTACGTCGGCAAGGCCAAACAGCTCAAGAAGCGCGTGTCGTCTTATTTCCAGAAGAACAACGTTTCGCCGCGCATCCGGCTGATGGTGTCGCATATCGCGCGCATTGAAACCACGGTGGTGCGCTCGGAAGCCGAGGCATTGCTGCTCGAAAACAACCTCATCAAATCGTTAAAGCCCCGCTATAACATCTTGTTTAGAGACGATAAATCTTATCCGTATATCGTGCTGACCGGGGATAAGTATGCGCGCCTGACTTATTATCGCGGCACGCCCACTCGCCGCCACCAATACTTTGGCCCGTATCCCAATTCATATGCGGCGCGGGAAAGTATTCAGTTGCTGCAACGGATTTTCCGCATTCGCACCTGCGAGGACAGCGTGTTCAACAACCGCACACGCCCCTGTTTGTTGCACCAGATAAACCGCTGTACCGCGCCCTGCGTCGGTTTGATTTCCGACGCGGATTATCAAGCCGACATCCACCATGCCGTGTTGTTGCTGCAAGGCCGTCACGGCGAAGTCGAACAGACGCTGCGCTGCGCGATGGAACAGGCGGCGCAAACGCAGCATTACGAGCAGGCTGCCGTGCTGCGCGATCAATTGAGCGCGCTGCATACCGTGCAGCAGAAGCAGTTTGTCGAATCCACCGGCGGCACGACCGATGCCGACATCATCGCGCTGGCGATGCGGGATGGCTTGGTCTGTGTGAATCTCGCCATGATGCGCGGTGGCAGGCATCTGGGCGACAAGAGCTTTTTCCCTGAACACGCGGAAGGGCTTGCTGCGGACGAGATTGTGCAGGCTTTTGTCGCGCAGCATTATCTGAACCGCAGCGTGCCGCCCCTGCTGGTACTGGCGGCGGAATACACAGATGCAACCCTGGCAGCACTGCTCGGCGAGCAAGCGGGTCACGCGGTGCATATCAGTGCGGCGACTGGCGGCGAGCGTCGGAAATGGCTGGAAATGGCGCAACAGAACGCCTTGCTGGCCTTGCAGCAACGCGCGACACAGCAAGGCGGGCAGCAACTGCGCCTGGACCGGTTGCGCGACTGGATGCAGATGCCGTTTGTGCAGCGCATTGAATGCTTCGACATCAGCCACACTATGGGCGAGGCGACGGTGGCCTCCTGCGTGGTGTATGAAAATCTCGACATGCGACAGGCGCAATATCGCCGCTACAACGTCAGCGGCATCACGCCCGGCGATGATTACGCGGCGATGCGTCAGGCGCTGACTCGCCGTTATCAGAAGCTGGCGATAGGGGAGGGCGCGCGCCCCGATTTGATCCTGATAGATGGCGGGCTGGGACAGTTGCACGTCGCGAGGGAAGTCATGCAGGCGCTGGGTTTGAATCTGGCACTGGTTGGTGTCGCCAAAGGGGTGGAGCGCAAGGCGGGCATGGAGCAGTTGATCTTTCCCGATGGCAGCTCGCGGCAGCTATCCAGCGACGATCCTGCTCTGCATCTGATCCAGCAGATACGCGATGAGGCGCACCGTTTCGCCATCACCGGTCATCGCGCCCGACGCGGCAAAGCGCGAACCGCCTCCAGTCTGGAAGAAATCAGTGGCGTGGGGGAGCAGCGGCGGCGCAGCCTGCTCACCCACTTCGGCGGGTTGCGGGAAGTCGTGCAAGCCAGCGTCGAACAGCTCTGTCAGGTCAAAGGAATCAGCAAATCGCTTGCTGAACATATTTACCAGCAGCTACACTGACGACCATGAAAATTAACATCCCCAATCTGCTCACCTGGCTGAGAATTCTGCTGATTCCTGTGTTCGTCACGGTTTTTTACCTGTCAGACCTCACGCTGACCCCGCATCTAAAAAATTTGATCGCTACCGGCGTATTTCTGTTGGCATCGGTCACGGATTGGCTGGACGGCTATCTGGCACGCAAATTGAACCAAACTTCTGCCTTTGGCGCATTTCTCGATCCGGTCGCGGATAAATTGATGGTCGCGGCAGCGCTCATTTTATTGGTCAAGCTGGGACGCGCCGATGCCGTCATTGCTTTTATTATCATCGGGCGCGAAATCACTATCTCCGCCTTGCGCGAATGGATGGCAAAAATCGGCGCAAGCAAGAGCGTTGCCGTTTCCATGTTGGGGAAAATAAAGACGACTTTTCAAATGCTTGCCATCACCATGTTGCTTTACGACGAAAAACTGTACGGCGTGGACTGTCAGGTTGCGGGTTCTTTGCTGTTATACATGGCCGCGTTGCTCACTTTATGGTCCATGGGTTATTACTTGATGCTGGCCAAGCGACAGTTGGAAAAAATTTGAAATTAGGCTTGCATTATCGGGCTGGCTCTATATAATGCGCAGCCTTCGGGGTGTAGCGTAGCCTGGTAGCGCGCCTGGTTTGGGACCAGGATGTCGGGAGTTCGAATCTCTCCACCCCGACCAGGTTCTAGTCGTTTCCCTAGGAGTCTGTCGGACTTGAAGAATCGTAGCGAAAAGTTGGCTGGGCGAGGGCAGATTTTGCTGGTTTCGCAGGTCAATAGTTGTTCTATTGACCAAGAAAGCGGTGAAATATGCGCCGTCCAGGCGAATTTGCAGTAGATTTCCTTTAAGTCCGACAGACTCCCAGCAAGTGTTCATGCACATATCGCGAATCAAGTTCGCATCAAGTATGAAATTTGTGCCTGTAGCTCAACCGGATAGAGCACCAGCCTTCTAAGCTGGGGGTTGCAGGTTCGATTCCTGTCGGGCACACCAGTGTCTGTCAGGTGTGGGGAAAAAATTGCAGGGCAAGAATTATTGCGCCAAGTCGGATGCAAGCAAGTCGGATGCAGGATTGACAGCCGATAATTCCCTGTCCGCAAACCGTTTCAATGGTGGCTGTAGCTCAGTTGGTAGAGTCCAGGATTGTGATTCCTGTTGTCGTGGGTTCGAGCCCCATCAGCCACCCCAAATTAAAGCCGCTAATTCAATGAATTAGCGGCTTTTTTCTTTTGTTGGATTTAGATGGAATTTGATAGATTTAGCGTTTATACCACAGTCAGTGTGGTAGAAGTGTGGTAGAAATCACCTCGAAATGTGGTGAAAAATCACTTTTCAATATTTCTCTTTGATAGATTTAGATGCGCGTTGTTGTGCGTGGTTTTGGCGGTGTGGTAGAAATGTGGTGAAAGTGTCAATTTAGGTGTGGTGGAGTGTGGTAGGAATTAGGGGTTTCAAGTGTGGTGGAAACTAAGAATTAACTGCCCTTACTACAACGACACCAAACAATCTCCCAAACGTCAGCATCATCTGTTCCTGAATGACCGGGATCGTCTTATCTGTCACCCACCAGAGATTTGATGCGCCGACCAGTACGTCAGGCTCTTCAGTCATCATCCAGAGCACCGAATACGTCAGCAGCTGCTCGTAACAGATCAACACACCGGTCTTCTTACCATTCACATCAACCAGGCCGCTATGACCCCATACATCAGCCACTGCACCAGACTTGCCAAACGGATGCCACATTGACACCGGCACCGGGATGCCTTGCACAGCTTGCTTTCCATCAGACCCTTGAGCGCCAATCACCAGCACAGCATTCAAATACCGACCGTCGTCCTGGTTCAGTTCGCCGCCGACCAGTATCCTTGACCCGCGTTTTTTCAGATCAGTAGAAGCGCCAGACATTAAATACTTTGCCGACATGCCGACTGGTCCAATAATCGTCTCAGGCAGCACACGCACACTGTTGGACGGAACTGTATCAGCGTATTTCAACAGCCAATCCACGCGCTTCATACCATCCATTACTGCACCGATACCATCGCCATTGCTGAGCCGTGGAAAATGCGTATCGATACCAGTCCAACCAACAAGGACGGCAGGCGCAACATAATAGTAATTGGCAAGTGCGGAAATAATGGCGAACGACAATATCCAGACAGAACGATCTACCAATGAAATCATCAGTCCTGTCGTGGCGGCCAGTCCGATCCATCCCATTGCAGGGAAAATCGTACCGGCAACAGCAATCGGATTGATCCAGCCAACGAATGCCAGCGGCGGCACAATGCTGATGCACATCGCAATCACGAACCGCCATCCTCTTCCATGCTGCCCGTATAAAATCAAAAACGGAAGTGTCAGGAAAAGGCATGCGCCAAAATAACAGGCATAGCCCAGCCACCACGGGCCACCTTCACCAAAAAATACAGCAGTGCCGCCAGGCAGGCCACGCGCACCGCCCAGGTAATAACCCAGCATCAATAATGAAGCTGACCACCTTGAACGGGCCAGCCCCCATCCAAGCGGTAGTAATAGTAAACACGCAAGTCGCCACGCTTCCGTGCCGCCACCCCAGGCCAGCCATCCGACCGCGCCACCCGCTAAGCCGAATATAACTGTGATTATCTGACCGTGACGCGCATCATATTTGTTTGACACTTGAATCACCTTGTATTTTTTGATGTGCAAATATTGTGCGCACGCGGAAAAATCAGAAAATTACTATTTTGCGCGTTCGTTACGGATAACGAATAACGAATAACGGATAACGGATAACGGATAACGGATAACGGATAACGGATAACGGATAACGGGCGGGGTGATGCGGTCAAGTTGTGTTTGTCTAATTTAAAATTCTCGCATAATATCGTAACGGCGTTATATAATTACATATTGATAACGTAACGGAGTTACGAAAATGAAAGACGAAAAGGACACAAAAACCGCTGATTTTCTGATCAACGATACAGGCACGGCGACGAAAAAGGCCGGGAGGCCACGTAAATTCGTTGATTCCGCCGCACGCCAAGCGGCGTACAGGGCGAGGTTAAAGAATGAGGGGAAAAGAGTGGTATCGAGGATCGTGAGAGATGTGAGGCAGGAGGTGCCGCTAACAAGTCAGATCATCGACTTGTCAGCCGTGTGTAGATGGTGAAGCCGCTTTATTTTTTCAGTTTTTTTGCTTTTATCTGGAACAACTCCCAAAAAGCTGGGTGCATTTTTTGATGACTTTTAATTTCCGGCGCAGCTTCCCATTGCTGCCATGTGCGGCATGAGACATGCACCAGTTCACCGGCTCTTGTCTGAGATAAGCCATATTTTTCGCGTTCAGCACGGATTTCCTTGAAATCCGGAGGTGCTTCTTTTTGAATTTCGTTTTTCAATGTCTAATTAGCTCCTTAATTTATCCTGGGTAAACCACATTAAGCCTCGATCACTACCAACTTCTTCTACATCAAATTGTTTCACCTCTAGTTGCCAGATTATTACCAAACACCGCGCTTCGGCGGGGTATTCACCCATGCTGCTTGCTTGATGATTGCATCTGCCGTTCCGGCAGTCTCGCAGTTCACAGCGCCCGGTTTGCTAGTGCACTCAGCCAGTTTTGGCGCGATTTCTTCCTTATGCGCTTTGTAATACTCAACCGATTTCGCTTGTTCCGTAGGTGTGCATGCTGTCAATACCAGCACTGCGATGGATGCTGCGATTGAAATTTTATTCATGTTGTTGCTCCTTTATTTTGTTGTTTCAGGCGATTCCTGACAGTTCAAACAATACGCGTATTGTTCGTATTCTGCAAGCTTTTATTTTAACTATTTTTCATCTTCGATACCGACCGAATTCCAGTCAAATCGACAGGGCCAAAATACCGAGAATCAAATGACCGTGAGGACATACCGCTTCCATACGACCAATACTGACCAGGCTTCAGCAAAAACTGACCGCGCAATACCGGAAGTGCCAGAGATGGATCCGCGACAGAAAAAAGCAGGGGGCGAGAATTCGGCAGCATCAATCCATTGACCATCACCCCGGCATCACCGACCACAACCAAATCACCAGGCACAGCCGCAGCTTTTTTGAAGAATGGTGCAGTCCCATTAGGGCAAACGCCATGCGTCATGTAGCGATTCGGCGTACCGGAATAGCAAAATTCGATCAGATCACCGCGCTCGATGCCAACAGAGACAGGCTGCACCTGATACACGCCGCGAGGTTCTGAAACTGTCCAGTTGATCCTGATGCCATCCAGACCCATAGCTGCCACAGATGCCGCCATGCACACGAGCAGCAGGACAGGTGTACGTAACGCTAGCCAGTTCGCTTTCATAATGACTTAACCTCGATTTTGACGATATACGATCCACCAGTCTTTTTATCTGGAATTGATTTTGCAGTCTGATCCAACAGTGACGCTGGATTCCGTGTAATTTCATCAACCGTAATCAGTTTTTCATTACCGTCACCGGCGTTGGAAATAAACGCGGCATGCCAGATAAATCCGCCCACAATCGCCCCTGCACAAAAAAATGCGGCGAGTAACATTCTGCGCTTTTTGAATTCCTGCTCGAAAAGCTTGGCTTGCTGATGTATAGACTCGAATTGCTCTTTATTGAACCTTGCAGACATTTCCTTAGACTCCTGATATTGATGCCTATATTTATCAGTAGCGGAAATTTTGAGAGCAACAGGCTTACCAGCTCGATGAAAAACCCGAACCGTCTGGACTGAACGGGCTTGCCGCCGGTGTCCATTGAACCTTTGCTACAAATGGCACACCTGCTTGAACCTGAGTATCTTTCTTCGTCCAGGCAGCCATAGCGCCTCCCGGTATAGCCGGAACAAGGACACCAGCCTTACCATACACGTTTGACGCATACTGACTGCCAGTTGCTTTGCCGCTGTTGTATATCTGCAACGTCCCCTTCAAATCACCACCCGCACGCTTATATGCGTCAACAAGGACTTGCTGGCTGGCTTGCAGGTTCGCGCATGGATCGAATGACTGCACGACCGTCATGCCTACCCATTGCAGATTTTTACTATTGATTTGTGCAAGCCCAAGATCAACACTGTGACCAGCAGCAATCAACCGCTTAGCCAGCGCAACAGCATCATCAAGAGACTTTGGTGAATACGACTTGCCGTCAGCGTTGTCGTGCATCGCCAGCGGGTTGCCGCCTGACTCATTCTGTACCACCGCAGCCATCGTGACCGGATCGACAAGCGGGGCGCAGGTTGCCAGAAGTATCAGTGGCAGCATTTCACTCACCAACGATCGACATTACTGCATTTCGCCCGGTTGCCGGCGGCGTAATCTTAATGCGCTCAGACAAAATCGGATCAGTGTAATACTTGATTTTTTGGCAATAAATCGGCGCGTGACCAGCCATGAAGACAATCTCATCATTAGCAGGCAGACGCATTGCCTCATCCGGCTCAAGTAATGATCGACCAATAATTTGCTCGTTCGTGTTCACGTGCTGTAATACCACCGCCAGCCGATTGCCAGAATACTGCCGCTGCGTATGTGTCACCGTCGCTTTCCCGGTCATTTCTGACAGCATCTTAGCTGTCTCGATTTTGTTTGGTGCATACGCGATCCGGATATGACAGTTCGACATGATCGATTCGTCTTTTGTGTATATCGCGTGCAGTTGAGACAAGTCCTGTGTAATCAGAAGAGCCTTGATTCCATATCCTGCCAGGAACGCCAGCGCTTCTTGAAAAATATCCAATTTTCCGAGCGACGGGAATTCATCAAGCACCATCAGCAGCCGATGCGAATATTTTGACTTGCCGGAGCCGTCTTCATTAAAATCCATGCCTTCAGTCAGGCGACGTGTGACCTGGTTGATGATCAGCCTGATCAATGGCTTCAGCCTGTCTTTATCAGAGGGCGGCACAACCAGATAAAGACTGGTTTTCTGCTCCATCAAGCTTGTCAACGTAAAATCTGAAACACGGGTATTATCCGCAACCACGTCATCTTTATACAGAGACAGAAATGAAAGCGCAGTACTCAACACACCAGATGCTTCGGACGCAGCTTTATTCAAGAATGCTTGTGCCGATTGTTGTGCTACATGATGCGGACGGTCGCCAAGGTGATTCGTATCCCGAATCTTTTCCATGACATACTGAATACCCGTCATCTTCGGATTAGCCTGAAGAACCTCTTTTGGCACCGGCTCAGACAATAGCGATTGCACCCGCGCCAGGCTCTTGTCTTCTTCAACATAAAGCACATGCAGAATCACGCCAGTCAGTAAATCGAAACCGGTTTTAGCCCAGTGATCGTTCAACCCCTTGCCGTCCGGGTCAACGATCATGGTTGCGATATTTTGCACATCGCGCGTCTCGAATTCAGTGCCGATTCTGATTTCAGCCAGCGGATTAAAACGAGCAGAATCCAGCGAAGTCGGGTCAAACTTGATGCAACGCTGTCCCATCCTTGCGCGAAACCCTGACGTCAGTTGCCAGTTTTCACCTTTGATGTCATGCACTAAAACCGACTCATCCCATATCAATAAAGTCGGAATCACAATACCTACACCCTTGCCTGAGCGCGTGGGAGCGAAAACCATCATGTGCTCAGGCCCCTTATGTCTCAGATAACTTGTTTTACCCTTGTTCTTTCCTTCTGTCGCCGTGTAAGCACCGAAGTACACGCCGCCACGATTTTCGTCATTCGGCAGCAATTTTGTTGCTTCAACTTCCTTGTCAGTCGCCCAGTGCGCAGATCCATGCAGATCGTTTTTCTCGTTGCCAGCCTTGCGTGTTCGATAGAAAGCATAACTAACTGGCAGCAGCAAAGCGGCCAGGCCGCCACCGGCCATAATCAGATGCGCCACCTCAAACACATCAAGAACGGTTTTACCGTACTTCATTGAATTGAACTTGAATGTCCAAATTAGAATGTCCCACGGTTCATATACAAACTTACCGAACATCGGCGCACCGAGCAGCGCATCCCATCCGAGCTTCCATGCCACGTATTCTGTTGCCACCCAGCTTGATAACAGGACGATCATCATAAAAAGACCGAGCGCAGGCCATACAACTTTCGTCATGTCGCCTTGAGCTTTGGGTATGTTGTAAAGAGGTGCGGCAGTTGTCATGTCTATCTCCTGTAATAAAAAACGACCCCACGAATGAGGCCGCTGGTTATTACGATTGCGCACTGGCGGAAATTTCAGTGAGACAATTCCAACTCTTCTTCTTGCTCATGTTCAAGTGCGTCAAGCCGAGCCTCGTTATCCTTGCTCTTTGATACTTCGATTTCATGAGCTTCAGACTGCCTTAGCTCGATAGCATCAGCAGTCAGCATGTCCTTGTTCGACAAACCATATTCAACTGAAGCATCAGACAATGCCTTTGCGCCGCCAAACGATATTTTTTGATCGTCATGATCAATCGTCAACATTCCACGCTCGATATAGACACGACTGTCAGGACTTGGCTTGTAATCGCCCATCAATACATCATGAGAAGACAGACCATCCATGCCTGATAAAACTGGCTTTTTGTGATTTTCAGCGACACGATCATGCGCAGCCTGATCAATCTTGCCGCTTGCCAGTTCCCGATCAGCACGGGCCATGACGTTTTCAGAAATCCGCGTCCTGGTTCCCGCTTCCATTTTCGCGCGATCCATTGCAAGCATGGCATCAACATCAGCACTAGGTGAAACCCCCGGATTGAATGCTTGCTCAAGCTGTGCACCGACTTTAAATGGGCCAACCATCGCACCAGGCATTGCTTTAGCAGCTATCATTTGTATCAGCTCATCTTGCTTTTCAGCAGAAACACCCTGAGCAGTCCATGTTTCACGAAGCGCAGCTTCAGGCGACAACACGCCTGCTTTTGATACTTCCTGCACTTGACCTTGCCCCTGTGTCTTATCAATCTGCACCTCACGCGCCCGATCATGCATATAATTCGCCGCCTGATCCGCCAGCTTTGCCGCCCTGAAAATCTCGTTCTTGTCGTTCTTCAGCGCCGAGGCCCACGACTGGATATAAGCCTTATGGTCTTCCATGTCATGTGGAATACCCGTTTCAGCAGCCAGAAATGCGCTGGTCATTTCAGCAACCAGTTCTTCCTTGGCATAGCCTTCAGAGCCAAACTCATTCTTGCCAACATCGCGATTCAGCCGCTTTTCATTACCCGTTGCATGTGCTGATTCGTGCAGCGCGGTACCGTAGAACAACGCTTCAGACTTGAAGTCATCACGCGGCGGCAGGCTGATCGTGTCACTGGCTGAACGATACAACGCGCGATTCGGTGCTTCGACAAAACGCACGCCGTCTTTCTTCATGCCTTCCAAAAACAATTCGCCCCGTTCATGCATAGGCATCAAGGTTTCAGGTTTTGGTGCAAGAGGCTCAATCTGCAAATCCTGGCACTGGCCGACGTTGAAAATAGTGTGAGTCTGACCCGTCAGCGTATTCAAGCGACGCTCAGCCTGTCCCCATCCATATTCCTTGCCGTCATGGTGTACGGCGAAGGCACTGACCGGCGCAGTACGACCACCCGCTAGCGTGACTTGTCCGTCTTTCTCGCTCATGACCTTGACCGTCGAAGCGCCGAGCTTCACATCAACATCTTTGCGCTCGAAGAACGGCTTCTCACGCCAGAATTCAATCTGTGTGCCTTTTTCACCTTTGGCTACAGAGCCGCCCAAGGTTTTTGCCTGGTTGAAAGTCACCCAGCGAGGATCCACATAATTCTTGTCCATCTGCGTAAGCGTCAAAACAAGACGGTTGCCACCCTGGTACGGCTTTTCACTGATAGCGTTCATAGGTGTGGAAAGCGGAATGGCAGACTCGTTCCACGGGCGCTGCCATGGAATCCGACCTTCTTCCAGTGCTGCGACGAATTTATCCGTCAACTCTTGGCGGAAGTCATTTTTTACTTCATCCGGCTTAGCCATGATTCACCTCGCCTTCATCAGTAATCAATTCACTATCAGGGCGAACATCCACGCCGAATTTGTCGGCATCCAATTTCGGGATTTCAATTACGGCATACTCATCATCGTGTTCCATGTGTCTCTCCATTTAGATTTTAAAAAAGGGCATCCGCACCATGCGGACACCCTTCGATATTGTTAAAAACCCATGCCCTGATCCTGTTCGTGCTCAGGCTCGCTCAGTGCATGAGTTGCTTCAGCCTGTTTTTCCTTGTCTTTTTCATGCAAGAAAGCATAAGGATCGGCTTTTGAGTGTTCCTTGGCCTTGTCTTTTGATTGATCCTGCTCATCGATATTGCGCACTAGCAATTGTTTTTCCAGTTGCTTGTCAGCTTGCAGTTGTTGAGCCTTGTCTTCAGCAACACGATCCTGACTTGTCTTATACGCTTCAGGATTGTTAGCAATTTCCTTCGCTTCCAACGTCTTTGCGTCACGCACCAGTACCAACTCCTTAGCCAGCGGCGAAAAACTGTCACCGCTCACAAGTTCAGGTGCAGAGCTGGCGATTTCACGCACATCCAGACCTCCGTCAGGTTTGTTGATGTCAGCATGCGTCAATGCTTCAAGCGTCTTGCTGTCCGTATTGCGCCATGCGTCCATCGCGCCCATATAGCTTTCCGGGTTCATCAGTAAAGAATTGATGCTGGGACCCGCTTTCAAACCAGTGCCAGATTCGAGAATCTTTTGAATGTCGATACGCTCATCCACTTTAAGAATTACGTTCTCAGGCTTCTTTATTTCCCCGCTGATCCCGTTTGAAAGATTCGGGCGCTCATGCTGTTTCAGCACGGTCGCGCTACGCTGTCCGCGATCCCATGCCTTCTGCATTTCCGGACTCATGTTCTGCACAGCAAAACCCATACGACCAGCCAGCTCAGCCGACCGCGTGCGGAAAGCCTGATCACCGGACAAGATCAAGCCCTTGTCCATGTCAAATTTCTGAGACGCAATCTGCAACGCAGCAGAAATATCGCGATCATCCAGGCGCTTCACGTCGAGACGATGCCCACGATCCATAATGATTTCATCCTTACCGCGCAGGTACTTCACAACATCCTTGTCAGCTTTGAAACTCAGATCAGCCAAGAAAACGCCACGCGGCTTGCCATCCGAAACGCCGGTCAGCATGGCTCCATGCGACTCCTTTGCTTCTTCGAGCAGGCTCAGCACGACAGGATCACCAGACACGGATTTTTCTGTCAGGAAATCCACCCATTTTTTGGGTTGTGGAATATCCTTGTCCAACGTCAGCGCAGCATCATGCTTTGCCACTTCATGCTGTTCGACAAGCTTTGCGGTTTCCAGCGCAAGAACCTGATCACGCTGCTTTTGCGGCACGTTATCGGCAGCAAGTTTTTCGCTCACATCGCCGCGAACCTTGGCAATTTCGTTTTGCAGCGATTGCCATTTATCAGCGAACGCTTTTTCATGCGCCTCAATTGCCGTATTGCGCGCATCACGCGCCGGTGCAATTTCAGTTTCGTATTCATCCGACAATTCCGCACGCTTGTCTTGCTCAGGGCCAGTTTCAACACTGAATGTCTCAACCGTTTTAGCTTCTTCCGGATTTTCAATCGCCGGTTCTACAACCGTAACTTCTGTATCAGGCTTTTGCTCGACTTCAGCCGTAATTTCAGGCTGCTTTTTCGTGATCCATTCAACACGATCAACCGTTTTTTCAATAAAAGTGCCGTCAGGCTGTTTTACCTGAATTTGCACGGCTTTACGCTGTCCCGACGACAATTCAATTTTGTCGCCGATTTCAACCCCAGCTGCTTCCAGACTTCGCGGGATGTCAACTCCCCAAACGGTTTTTTCCCTACCTTGCTCGTTCTGGATCGTTGCAAAGTAACTGCCTTTTTCTTTCTCGTCATGCTGGAAAGGCGCTGCACCGTGATTTACTAATGTGTGGTACTTACTCATGCTTTTCTCTCTTTCATTAAAAAAGGTTATCGAGACAATTCAATCTCTTCTTCTACTTCCCGCTCTTGCTGCACCTGCTGTTGCAGATTCTTTTCAATACCGAAAACTTCAGGGCGATCAATCTTGATTTCTTCGATAGTTCGAGCGTCAGCGATCAAGTCAGATACCGCCTTATCACCGTCATCACGCATCAGGTCTTTCGCGTCGTAACCCTTACGGTCGTTATCTACCAGCGCGACCTTGCCGCCTGTGATTTCAGCCGCTTTACACGCTTCTTTAATGCCGATGTGCTTATCTGATTCGCGCTTGTTGAGGCCGTCGCTGGTTTTGTCCAGATCGTTGTCAGCGCAAATGACAACATCGCGATTAAGTGCATGCCCTTCATGCTTAAGCCATTCAGCAACCAGCGGAAGATTCTTAGCAGACAGGCACGCGACAACCGGATAACCAGTTGCTTGATGAATCGCCAGAGCGGTGCCAACGCCTTCACATAGCACAAGTGGCTTGCCGCTTTTGCTTAGATGTTCAAACCATTTATTGGGATCAGGATGCGCAGGAACGAGCGCAAAACCGCCGCCAGATTTCGTGCCGGGCAAGAACTGTTTGAATCCGTTGTCGCTGATTAGCTGTGCGCCGGCCAATTCAACTTTTGACAGATCAGGAGCGGCTGGGCGGAAAATAGGCACGAGTAGTCTGCCGTCATCCGTCTGCCTGATTCGTGCCGGATTAAGATCAGGCTTTGTCAGATAGCTGTGACCGGTGATTGACGTGCTTGAATCCCACAGGTCTTTCGTCTTATCGACCGCCGTTTTCATTTCGGCACGATAAACCGGATCAAGTGTCAGCCTTTCAGCAAACGTCGGTTCTTTATAAACTATTGCCGGGCGATCAATGCTTTTGTCATGCGACCCGCGCGCGTATTCAATCGACATATCGCCGCGCTTGAAATCAGTCGGCAAGTCGCGCTTCATGGATTTGAAGAGACAAACCGGCGAGCCGGTTGTACTTGCTACGTCGAACTTGAATCGACCTGATTTTTCCCACGTCTTATCAACAGAGGAATCGCGAACGCTCGCCCACTTACCTTCGTGAATCTTCGTACTTGCGGTGATAACAAAACCGAGATCACGCATCTGATCAAGCATGCGCGATTGGAATTCGCCTGAACTTTCTTTTGCCACAAATATTCCCCTAATCTGAATCAGATGTAGGAATTGTGCACAGGCGGAAATTTTTGAAGAGGATGAAAATCATCCACAGATTCTGTGGATAACCGTGTTGATATATTTAGATAACTGACAGGTACAAAAAGAAAAACCGGCGTTGTTCAAAAAAACAGCGCCGGCTTTGTTTTGAGGATTATTCGATGTGATTAAACTTAATGCTGATGCCGCCAGAATGCCCGTCATTCGCAGGCAAGCGATCCATGCGCCGCGCCATATCATTTAAAGATTCTGCTTTTTTAGATAAATCGATACCTGTCTTTTTTGTACTTGCCGCAGCATCAGTACCGCCTTTCGCTGAGATATTTTCAGTTGACGACAAGTTAACTGCCGGAGCAAATTTGCTTGAACCAGTATCGGCCGAGGGCGGTGCAGTGTCTGTCTGTGCTGCTTGCTTTGACACTTCACCTTTAGCTGTAGCAGGTTCTGGCATGGTTTTTAAATGATCACTTACAGCCTTGGCGGTCTCTGGATTAGTAGCCGTACCATTGTCAATCATACGGTCAATGGACTGAGCCGCAGCAGACGGGCTTCCACCAGAATTCGGAGTCGCTCCCTCAACAGGAGCCGCAGGAGAAGTGTTGCCAGTTGGAGTGTCAGCCATCGCCGACATTGCCGCAGGTGCCGGCACTGCCTGAGCACCACCTTGCTTTGACACTTCGCCTTGCATGCCTGGCGGAGCAGCCACCGGACTTGATGACCCAGCGCCAAAACTGGACGCACCACTGCTGCCAGCCGCAGGCATATTACCGCTACCCGCGCCTGTGGCACCGCCGATGCTTCCAGCTGGCGATCCCATTGCATCCCCGCCGATATTGCCGGCAGCCTTAGTTGTCTTTGAAAAAGCACCAGATGCCGCGCTTAAGCCGCTCAAGGCAGTTGACGCAGCCATTGCACCTGCACCGACGATAGACCCCATCATGCCACCAGCTGCACCAGCCATATTACCGAGCGACAAACTGGGAGAGCCGTTCATCATCGAGCCTGCCATCGCGGGGACCATGTAACCCATCGCGCCGTAGGCAACGCTTGATGCGCCAGCACCCAGAAAATCTATAGGACCGGGTGCCGGCCCACCGCTAGAAACAAGGGCATGAACAATCTGATTTGCAACAGCTTGGCCTTGTCCGACGATCAGATAGAGCGTGAAAAGCTTAATGCCGGTTGAAACAGCATAGCCGAAGTATTTCTCGCCGAATGGCAGTGTCCATCGGCTACCCAAAAAACCCATCATCAACATGCCGCCGCCAATAATCACATAGCTTTCAATGAGTGTAACCATTAGTTGAACAGCGACGGCTGTGAATGCAAGAATCGTCATCAGGCCAGCCAGCCCCGTCACTATTGCGCCAAAAAGGAAAGAACCGATAGACGCACCACCCGAAGTCACAACGCTTGTCAGACTGACGTTGCCTGAATTCGCGGTATTCATCGCTGAAACCATCGCGCTCGCGATACTGATTCCTTGATCAAAGACCCCTGAAGGCGATAGCATCGCGGCACTACCGCCGCTAGACCCTACCGCAGCACCCGCCATACCAAAGCTATTCATAATTGCCGGTATCCATGTGGGAGCCATCATTAAAAGCGAGTAGAAAAAACCGATACCGACGATCTTCATCATTGTTGATGCGATCATGTCTTGTAGCTCGCCTTTTTTAATCGTCAACTGAATTGCCGCCCAAGTGAATTCAATTAGTGAAAGTGACAGAAATAGGTCTTTAGCATAACCTTGAGCCGCGTTCATCCAGCCACCCGTAGAATTCTGAAATGTGCTTGTGATGCCATCAAAGACGGTTCCTGGCTGCAATGCTGGGCCGTATGTAGTGGCGGCAGCCCAAGCAGCATCAGGAATCGCAAAAGCAATCAACACAGCAAAAATAAATCTGACAAACGTAGTATCTTTTTCCATTGAAAAGTCTCCTGTAATAAAAAACGGCCCCACGAAGAGGCCGTTGGTTACTACAATTGAATACAAGCGGAAAATTAAACTACCAGATGCCGCGTTTTGGCGGAATTTTCATCCAGTCATTCTGAATATTTTTTTCTTGTTGCTGCACGTTACCTTGGGTTGTTGTCGCTGTCAGTATTGCAGCATTTCCGTCCATCACCGCAGACCTGAGCAGTTGAGTTTGATTTACTTGCATTCCGGCAATAGCATTACCAGCCTGAAGTGCTTGCATGCGGCCGGTTGCAGACTGACTTGCAGCCTGCACAGCAGCGAGGGCATCTTGCTCGGTTGAGAAGTTGTCAGCTTGCATGCCGAAGCTTTGCAGCGTTGATGCAAGCTGTGCGTTTGAATTGTCGTTCCAGTCCTTGTACTTTTGCGCAGCTCCATTCAGTGTCTGACCTGCATTCCCATACGTTCTTTGAACCGAAGCAACCATATCGCCACCGCTATACGCCAGCGCGCGGCTTTGCCGGCTGATTTGTATCAGCCGATTAAGTTGACCGGATACCCCCGGCCACATTTGTGACGGTAGCGACGCCAGATTTCTCGCTTGGTTTTGCAGCATGTTAAGTTGTTGTTGAACCTGCATGCTTTGCTGTACCAGCGAATCCGCGAGCGTCAATTCCTGGACAATCTGCTCCGGCAAATTAGCGCCAGGAATAGCCACAGCCGCTGCAACACCACCTGCGTTTGCAGTAGCACCAAACGACAGCGCCAAAGCTAAAGTTAAATATTTGATTCTTGCTGATACTATGGTATTTTTCATATTGATTCTCCTTTTAGTTAATAACTTTCCCACATCGCCGCAGCTTCGCTTTGTCCACGCTCACGCAGCCATTGCGCAGGCCATGCATCACTAAACACATGCCTCAACTCGCGTATCCGTGCCACATCTTCCTTGCCTGACGCACCCGCAAAAGCCAGTTCAGCACCAGATAAACCAAGTTCAAACAGACGGCGACCATCCGGGTGGATCACGTAGTACTGGCGCTTAGGCGTTGCTGTAGACAAAATCTGTATCTGCCGCGTATTCAAGCCGATTTGCCTATAAAACGGCTGGCTGTTTTCCGTCATGGCTTCAGGGTTTGGCAACAAAATCTTCGTCGGGCATGACTCAAAAATTACGTCAGATATTCCTGATTTAGCCAAGTCAGACAGGCTTTGCGTAGCGAACACGCAAGCTACATTCGCTTTACGCAGCACCTTCAGCCATTCGCGAATTTTTGCGCGGAATACTGGGTGCCCCAGCATCACCCAAGCCTCATCCAGAATCAATAAAGTCGGCTGGCCTTTGAACCGTTGCTCGATGCGGTGAAACAGATACGTCAGCACGGGCAGCAAAGCTTTGTCGCCCAAGTTCATCAGATGTTCCATTTCAAACACTTGAAAACTGTCTTCGCCCAATCCATCAGATTCGGCGTCCAGCAAATGTCCTACTGCACCTTCAAGCGTGTAATATCTCAAGGCATCACGGAGATGTTCCGACTGAATTACTGCTACATAGTTGGTTAAAGTGCGGTGGTTCTGTTCAGTCGTTGATTGACCTAGATTGACCAATGCCTTGTAGATATCATCACGATCACGCGGCGTTACAGTCACGCCTTGCATGATTACCATGGACTCAATCCAGTCAGCCGCCCAAGCCTGTTCAGCAGGTTCATTGATGCGACCTAGCGGGCAGAATGCCAATGAATTTTCACCCGCTACGTCGTAGTGCTGACCACCTGCCGCCCAGCACAGCGGCAGCATCGAATAGCCTTTATCAAATGCAAATACCTGAGCATTCGGGAAGCGGAATTGCTGAGCCACCAATGTTGCCAGCAGCGTTGACTTGCCGCTACCCGTTGGGCCAATAATTGCGGTATGCCCCAGATCACCTGCGTGAAGGGTCAAACGGAATGGCGTGGAGCCGTCTGTTTTGGCATATAAAAGCGGTGCAGAGTTGGCGGGATAGAAAGGGCAGGGATGCTTTTCAGGGCCAGCCCAAACCGCAGTAAAAGGCAGCAGGTGAGACAGATTCATGGTGTTGATTATTGGTCGGCGCACGTTGGCTTTGGTATCGCCTGGCATGGAACCTAGATATGCTTCAACCGCATTTAGGTCTTCGATCCGGCAGCCAAATCCTTTATTTTCTATAATCTTTTTAACCTCGCGCGCGGTCTCGATGAGCAAATCAGGATTTTCATCAGACAACAGAATCACGCTACTGTAATACCCAAAGCGCACCTGTCCTGAATTAGCCTCGGCGATTGCGGCCACAGCGTCATTTGCCATGCCATCCGCATCGAGATTGATATGAGTTGCAGCGCCGCCAGACTGCTCACGCACCACGTTCATCATAGACTTTCGTTTCTGGGCCCACTTCGACCGATAACCGTTGATCACCTTCTCGGCCTGATTCGGATCAAGGAAGATGAAACGGTTAGACCAGCGGTAAGCAATCGGCAGTCGAGATAAGAAATCCAAAATACCAGGGAAAGATGAGCCTGGAAAACCATCAATCGCCAGTGCGACCACATGCTTCTTGCCAATGCGCGGCTCAAAGCCAGTAACAAAGTCATGTCTGCCAAGCACGGCATCAAGATACATCGGTACTTCTGCCATGCGGAACGGACGCAGCGTGCCTGTGACGCAGTATTCCAAAAAACCAAGCAGTTCGCTGGTCACGTCACCAGTCACTTCATCAACCGTATCAGCCATCTTGCGGATGCGAACGACGCCAGATAAACGGCTTTGAATCTCGCGAATTCCCGCTTGAAACCGCTCAAGATTGCGAGAAGCTGTGCCTTTTGCGCGACCTTCAACGAACATGTCTGACGTTTTGTTTGCCATGTCAGATTTGGGGAACCATGTCACTGTCAAAGCAAAATGCGACGTGTATCCAGCATGCACGCCTTCATGCGATTTGCGGCGCACATCATCGATCAGGCGAGTTGTGCGATCAGGGAACGCACCTTGAACGGCATAGCCTGGGGCGGCAGCACGAACAGCGTCAACGTTCACGATCCAGCCATCACCCAACTTCAATGAGGCATTGATGCGTGCGGCCATATTGCCAAGTTCTGACGGCGTTGCTGAATCCAAGTCTGGGCCTGAGTACCAGAAGCCAGTTATGAAACCGCCAGCCTTGGTTAAAACGACCCCATCATCTACAAGCGCAGCCCATGGCAACAAATCAGGCAGGCCGTAAGCTTTGGTACGGAACTCATTTAGAAATTGCATATAACACCTCAATTAATCATTCACATGACTATTGAGAGCAAGCGGAAATTCTGAACAACAAAAAAGCGACCTAAGCCGCTTTATTGCTTCCTGAAGCTAATGTGTGATTGCTTGCTACATCTCCCGCTGACCGGCAAATGGTGTGGCTGATGATAGATATTGCTTTTTATACTTGAAGTGTCTTGACGCGACTTGTGATAATTGCGTGTCATATTCAGCTGCACGGGTTAAAAAATATTGACCTGTTACCCAGATTGCCAGACCCAAAATAGCAGCCCAGACTTGAGCTAAGCTCACTATAAACACACCTGAAACAACACCAAGCATCATTACCAGTTTTCGCTCGCCGCCAAGCACCAGCATCGGACGGTTCAAGCTGGAATGAATCGGCACCGCGTTGTCATCGAAATTGCTCATATAAGACTCACTGTTGTAATTATGGATTGCTGCACAATTGTCTTCGCCATGTGTTACAAAAAAGCGGGATTTTCACCCGCCTGATTGATCAAATCATTGCGCCCTGCAAACCGAGGGCTGCAAGAAACTTGTTGCCCATCACGATCATTGCCACGCCCAAAACGACATACATTGCTTTCTTGGCGATACCGCCCAATTCCTCACCGAAGACCAACGCAGCACCAGCAGCCAAGAAGGCCACCACAGAAATTCCGGTTGCGACCGGGCCGGTCAGATCGTTCTGCAAAGTCTGAATCGGTCCGTCCCAAGGCAGGCCGCCAGACGTTGAGGCTTCGGCATGCGCGGTGTAAAGCATTACCATCGCCATAGCAGCGCGGTTTTTCAACAAAGTTTTGAGTGTGTTTTTCATTTTTAAAGCTCCTTGAAATTAAGTTAAGTTCATAAAAAATCGGACTACAACTTAATTGTGTGCAAGCGGAAAAATTCACTCCAAATATCCATACCAACATCGATTGCCAATGAATAAATTTTCCATTTTGGGATTTTTAAATCATTGGCAAAATCAAAAACAACTTTTTCAGTCTGACGCTCAAGCCAAACCCCAGCACGAGGCAGCTTTGTCAGCCTTTCAATGTGCTGGGAACGAACTAAGATTTCTGCACGAGACATTTCTAACGCGCGGGGGATGCCAGTATCAATCGCTGAGCGTGCTGTTTTGGACTTCGTTTGTCCGGTGGCTTCAGCCTCATCGTTCAGACGCGCTTCAAGCTCAGCAGAGTGCAGGATCAATAAATGTGGAATTAAGCAGCTCATTATTTTTCTCCTGCCCAAACGGGCATAATCATTGATTTATTGACCATCACATTAAACAAATATCCCGCTCGGATTTTGATCGTCGGTTGCACGCTCAGATTTTTTGAAAGCACCTGATTTCCTGTGTTTGCCATACCGCTTGCCATTGCCCCAGCAGCCTGTTGCTGTGGGGTGGGTTGCATTGTCTGCAAACCGCTTTGCGGTTGAGACAACTGAGCAGCAGCACCCAGCAAACTCATCAAGATGGAGCTGCCGAATATTTTTGTGTAGTGATTGTCTGTTTGATCCTCAAAACCAGCCTGTCCCTGTCCGTCCGTGCCCGCCATGCCCTGCAAATCGATCATCGAACCGTTGGGGAAAATCAGGCGGTTCCAGGCAATCAGTGCGCGGCTTTGACCATAAGCCACGTCTGAGCTATACCGCCCAACTAGCTTTGCGCCCTGGGGAATCAACACGGCTTGATGATTGAGACTGTCATAGACTGTCTGGCGCACCATCGCTGTGACAAAGCCAGGCAGATCACTGTCCAGCGCTGTCAGCAGCACGGCGGGGATGATCGAACCGGCCAGCAGTTCGTGCTTACCAATAGCCGCATCAACAGCAGCATGCAAATATCCATCGTCTCCACGTTTATTTTCAGCAAGAAAAGACTTGTTTTGAGCTTGCGAAGAAGCTGCGCCGCTATCGCCGCCCGCAGCGATTCCCAACTTCGCCAACAAGGCAGGATCAATACCAGACCCGCCAGCAGCTTCAGCCGCACGTATCGCTGCAATGGCATCTGTATTACCGGCGGCGCTGGTACTGGCAGTTGCACGCTGGGATAGGGACCCTTGTTCGCCAAATCCAGCTTCCTGCGCGGAATCGGCAGATAACTGACTGCCTTCCAGTTTTTTATATTTTTGATCAATCAGCCACGCCTTGTATTTCTCACTTGGCGACAATTCATGCTGTTGCTGCAAACCTTGATTCGCCTGCGCCTGCGCCTGCGCCTGAGATTGTGAAAGTGTTGTCGCCGCCGGTGTGCCGCTGGCGGCATTTCCAGCAGACGTATTCAACGCAGCAGCGCTCGTCTGGTTTTCAAATTTTTGGGGAGGTTTAGGGGCTTCATTTTTACCTACGTTGTCAGATTCGCTTGCCGTCGTTCCGCCTTGACCGCCGCTTGTTCCAGCCTGGTTATTGTTTTTACCGCTCAGAAAAATACCCCCAATTAAAGCAATCCCTAGGCCGGCAATCGCAGCAAAAATAATCTTTTTTGATTTCTTGCTGATCCGCGCACCGCCCTGCGCAGCTTCAGGATGAATTTCAAGAGGGGTTGATGAAGTGCCTGGCGAATCAACATCCGCGTTTATCATTTCTTCAACACTGATACTGTCGTGAGAATGTTCGGTCATTTTGCTTTCCTCACTTTTGCTTGTGCAAGATGTTCACGATCTTGGTGTTGTTACCAGCACCCAGCACCAGATTCATTTTTTCAGGCACGCCATCAACAATGTAGTAATCGCCCTTCACCCTGAAATTCACAAGCTGTTGCTCGCCATTTACCAAGCTGAAAATAGCAGGCGCATCCTTTGTTTTCAATGCGTCTGGCATCTGGATATAGGTATGTCCGGCGCTTGCAAATACGCGGACTGGCTTGATATCGCTTGATCCACCCATCGAAACGAAGCCAAAATCCATCGCAGTTATATCTTCGCCGGGCATGGTTGCAACGGTTTTGTCTGCTTCAGCCTGAGCGGCTTTGGAGTCAAGAATAGATTTATGATTTACTGTTTCAACCATTTTTTGAGGGTCATAGAAGCTGATCAGTGGTACCCACTTGTTTGAATAAGAAACAAGTGTCATGTAATAAATCCGCCCCGCGTCTGTCATCACGGTTAAATTCGTTTTTATATCGCTTCTTGTCGGTTTGATAACCAGCGTGGGGAATTTGCCAGCGCTTGCTGCCTGGACTTTCCAGCGTACAGAATCGCCCAGGGCCACGTTTGAAATCGTTTCGCCTTCTTGCAGTTTTACTACACACAGATGCAGAGGGGAGCAAGCAACAACGGGCTGAGATGCACCATATGGGTATTCAACCGACCCGTCGTCGCCTGTCAGCGTCTCAGCATTTTTTTCACCCGCCGCCTCCCAGTTGAATGAGGCTTCTTTGATGCGTTGTGGTGTGATTGTTGTGGGCGCATCGGCTTGCAACAGCTGTGAAGAGGTGTATTGCTGCACATGTTCTTTGTGTTGCAGTTGGGGCATGCAGGCAAGGTGAACAGAACTATCTTCTGTGCTGCCAATTTTGAACAGATTTTCAGGCGGACAACCGCTTATGTCATCCAGACAAACACTGATATTTCGATTTAAAGCCTTGCTGAACACGTCCTGGCGATTGCATGCCTCAGAGGCATTGGCTGATGAAATAAACACTAACAAAATCGATGAAGCTAAAAATATATTTCTCATGATTAACTCACCATTTAATTTGAAAGAACTTGCGTCCAACTGATTGATTTAATATAAATACCAAGCGGATTGTTAATCATTACCTCTGGCTTTTCTGCCAGTTTGGCATCAATCCCAACGGTCACATTTGCTTTCCATAGAGCAGAACCCATAGGCTGACTGGTGTTGAATTTGGATTCTTTCCAATTGACTTGGAAGCTATCTTTTGAAACAGGTAAAATTGAACTGATTTCAACAGATGTAGTCATGCCGTCTCCGCTGAACGGGGAATGCAGCTTAAAATAATCATTTAAATAAGCAGATGAATCACTACTCAACACTGCATACACACGATCCAACAGCACCTTCTGTGCTGCCTGGTCAGCCAGTTGAGTCCTGGCATTCCAGATAAAATTCGCAACAGTGGCTTCAACAATCCGCTGGCTCACCGCCAAGCCGCCAGACGGCTGTGCCATCGCAATCGGGTTGCCAATGGTGTCCATTGCAACCACAAACGGCTTGATCTTGCTCTGCGAGCCAATCCACGCCACACCAGCAACGGCCAGCGCCGCGACACCAATCGCGCCGATGGCAACAATGCGCCACGTCCGCGCGCGGGCAATCGAATCACCATAACGTTCATCCCACTCACGGCGGGCATCTAGGTAAGGATTTTTAGTTGGTTTGCTCATTTTTCCTGCTCCATAAAATTTGTAAGACAAATGAATTATGGTCAGGCGGAAATTTTGAGGAGCGTTTACCCTGCCGGGCACCGCTTGTGAAGGAAAAAACAATAGCAAGTGTCAAAAAAGTGGCGTGAGGCAGGGGCAGCCCCGCAGCGGCCCCTTCTGCTGATCAAGCGCTTGCGCTTGCTTGCAGGCCTCTTATTTTAGCTTTCAAAATCGCAATTTTCTCTTTCCTGCTTGGATCAACAGGCGCTGCTGAACTGTTCCAGATGTCAACTTTTGTTTGCGGTGCAACTGCTTGCCCTGCTTTTTTTTCTGTTTCAACTAGCATTTTTTGAATGGATGACAGATATGGGCGCTTCCCTTTTTTTGGTCCTATGTGAAATAGAGTGGGTAATCGAATTTCATTTTTCCGCATAAAAAGTAAATCATGTTGATGAAATTCCCCGTGTTGCGGTAACCTCTGGCGCGTCTTTTGGCCAGTTGAACTTTGCTGTT
>Ga0210034_1001084_pt1 | contig 25062 bp, 21 predicted proteins | sample CryGeymeta201505_FD_185466 | JGI IMG/M metagenome (GOLD analysis project Ga0210034, IMG submission 185466) | Groundwater microbial communities from Crystal Geyser aquifers in Utah, USA - Crystal Geyser metaG 2015-05 (SPAdes) (version 2) | ecosystem: Environmental > Aquatic > Deep subsurface >... | reverse complement strand
GTCCGCCCCCAGTAGTTTAGTTGTTTCATCATCAAGTCCCAATTCTTGTTTCAGTAGCGGTACGGTATCATTTATTTTATAAAATCCAAGAACAATGTCTCCCACTATAGCAGCAAATAATTTATTTTTATCAGACTTATGAAGGTTGTATTTTTGGGCAATAGAAAATAGTAAGTCATCACTTGCTTTAGAAGAAAAGAAATACTTTTGTTTTGGAGTACTATTCTTATAGATACTGTAGGATGTGTCCCTATCAATCATATATGTATATTTTACCAGAATCGGTCACGGTGTTTGTTAATAGGTCTAATTAGGTAGTCTTTCCCAGTAGGTTCAGCTCCGGGATATCCCATATTTCTTTCAATAGTGTTTAAGACAGCTTGTGGCATCTTTTCTTCAGCTATTTCTTTAAGAACTGATTCAGATAAATATGGGATAGCTGACATGTCCATCAAAAGTTCATTAGGAAGTTTGACGATTTCTTTTGGACCCCGTCCTCTCATTGCATTTTCGACTGTTGTTGGTGAAATAACTCCAACTCCTCTCAAAGCCGTTTTCCAATCATTTTTGAAGGTGGCTTTTTGACTTGTACCAAGTACCTTACTATCTTTGGCTAACTTCTCAACTTGACTATTAGTAAGGAGTTTAAGATTTGTCGGATTAGTCAACCAACTATCACCAAGTGTTTCAAGTTCATCAAAGGTGAGACTTGGTACCTTGGTGGTATCAATCATAGAAGTTGCAGGGTCAGTAATCCTCGTAACAATTTTTCCTGTAACTGTTGTTGAAACAGCACTTCTCTCTTTTGGAGAAAATTCGTCATCTTTTGCTTCTGATAGCTTGGTGATTTGTGATTGAGTCATTGCTCCAACAATATGATTGTATCCTAAAGAACCGACTTTATGCTTTCGGAGTGCTTCAATAAGTTGGGTCTGGTTAGCAGTTCGTACTGCACTTTCAAGTGCAGGTCCACCAGCAACCGCATTGGTGCTTATATCTTGCTGAGTCCGTGCATCTGAAGTGCGGGTTGCTAAAGCATGGTCTCTAGTTTTACGATTTTCTTTCCATTTTCCTTGAGGAGAAGATTTATACGCTTTATCAGCAGCGTCACGAACCCCAGTGTACTTAGTAAGACCGATACCGACGGCTCTAACTATTTTGTTATTACTGGTTGCCATCTTATCAATACTTCCACGTGTTGCCCTTGCTCCTAACCCAGTCAAACCTCCAGTCACAATCCCTTGAGCCCCCTTTCTCATTCTCTGCCCTACGTTAATTGCTGTAGCAGCCCCACGAGCACCCATTTCTTTTGCCACGACCAAGGAAGCTAAAATAAAAACGATAGTTAGAACAAAGAATGTAAAAACAGCCGGGGCATCAGGATGTGATGCGGGTGTAAAAATTTTTCCTAATTTCTCTCCAGACGCTTGCGTTAAGCCACTATATCCTCTAGTTACATTATAAGATAGATAGAGCATAAAAATTAACGCTGGCGCAAAAAAAGCTTGTCTTAAAAACCCCCCCCAATATTTTTGTGAATAACCAGCCATGGAGGGGAAAACCCAACCCAGAAACATAATTGGTGAAGCCACCATATAAATATTTAAAACCACAAAGCGAATGGTAATCATAATAGCCGCGGTAGCAAAGACATAAATCATAACAGTTAGCAGTGTCGCTAAGCCAAAGATGTACATCCAGGCGATATTTTCTCCTGCTGGCGCATTAAAATTCAGAACATTTGAAAAACCAAGCATGTTTATAAATGAGGTACCAATTCCTTGGCCAGAAAAAGCTTTGAAGATTTCAGCAGCGGCTAAATTAGAAAAATCAATGACGAATTTAGTGATATAAAGACTAAAATTTACCAACAAAGCCGCTGAAATAAGATGAGCCAAGGCACTTTTAGCAGAATTCCCTGAACCAAGAATCATCTGAAAACCGATATAGACCAAGCCAAAGATAAAGGTTAAGTTAAAAATATCTCGCACCAGACCCCAGCTTTTATTAATCTGAAAACCAATACCACTGTTTTTAAATTTATCACCAAAGCCAATAATAAAATCATTAACTGAATAGTCAAAAAAACTGCCAAAAAGACCCATAAAACCGCCATAATATTTTAGAACAAAACCGTAAATTATTTCACCAATTGTGCTAGTATCTTCAGCAAAGGAAATCTGTGGCATCAAAAAAACAATCATTGCAAATGTTAAAATTAAAAAATATGTAACCGATGTAATTTTTAATTTAGAGACAAAGATGTTTTTTATTAGAATCATTTTTCTGATATTATCACCCTACCAAACTTTGCTATAATTTACTCCAATTTTCCACTCCACTCCACTCTTTTTATATCAATCAATGTTCGCGGGGTTAAAATGTTAGAGCTTACTAAACTTACATAAGCTGAAAGGACCTCCTGCCTAATAACATTAGCACTTCTATCTGGAGTAGAACTAGATATGGCATTATCGTAATTTAGTATTAATGTGTTAATACTTTTTATATTTTCTTTTACCGTTTCTTTATAATTTGTGACCTCGGTGATTAGGGCTATTAAATCTGGAATTGTGGTTACTCTCGGTATTGGCGAATCTAAACCATTGAAAATTATGGTGGTACTAGTAGAAGTAGTGCTAGTAAGCGAGCCATCAATTACAATAGATGTTGTGGTAGCGACTGGGGTTGAAGTGGCTGAAGAGGTACCTAGAGAATTAAGTTTTTCATTGGCTTTAATGATAGTATCATTAATAAGATACAAGAAAGCTTGTTCAGCGATTAGCTGAGCGCCAAGCTGGTTCCTAACCAGTGAAAGACTACTAGAACTAGTGGTTTGATCAACAGCAGCATCAATATAAGGTCTGGTAGAAGATGCCCCGCTACCATCATCGTAACTGTAATCAGTATAACCAGTTCCAGCACTAAGACCAAGTAGTCCGGCCACGCCTTGCATTGCCTTTAACATTAGTTGGTTAATTAGGGCACCAATCAGTTCATTTATTTCGTCGGCCTCAATCAAAGCTCTAGGACCGGTAGAAAGTTGGAAGGTAAGCGCTTCACTGATCACTTTTCCCGGGGTGGTGATAGTACATCTACCGCCAGGACTTTTTTTACCATTGATACCCTCACAGATTTTTTTAGAAAGAAAGCCATCTCCCCAATTAGCAATCTGGATTTGTTCACCCTTTTCATTGACTAACCGAGCATTGAGTTTTGCTTCCGCTTCCAGATAAGCCCCATAAGGAGTATTTTGCGTGTTGCTAGTAACCTTAAACCATTGATCCCAACCACTCATAGTACCCTGCATGAAGTTTTGGATGTTGTCTTTGATGCCGGTTAAAGTACAAGCAGTTGGTCCAGATGGCATTCCACTCCGCGCTTGGGCATAATTAATAGATAAAGCAGCTTGCACATCAAGCTTGAAGGGGGAGCAGATGAAATTACCTATTCCGCCAAGACTTTTGATATATTCTCCAGCTACGCTATCAAGAGAATTAAGTAAAAAACCCTTAAAATCAGCAATAAAAGCTGGTTTGCCTTGAAAACCGGAGTTAATCCAATTAATCAAACTACGAGTCATAGAACTAACCATTTGTTTAGCAATCGCCCAGCCAATACCGTCTAATAAATTTTCCTTTAAAAAGGTACCAGTTGTCGCTCCAGCTGTGGCAGCAGCAGAAACGTTGCCAACGGTTTGTAAAACACTAATTTTAATATTAGAAAATTCAGTAGCTAGACCACTACCAAGACCACCAGCCTCTACATCTTTTATAGGTACAGCCAAGGAAGAAAAAACCAGAGTGGAAGAAATAATAAGCGTAATGGTAATGTTAAAAATGAATTTAAAAATATCTTTCATAGACTATTGATAATTAGGATCAAAAACTACAAATAAAACTGCCGGATCATTGGACTCAAAGACAGAAGCATAAGGTAAGACCATGTTATATATATTTTGTAATGCTAATGACAAACCAATAGCATCGTCCTGATAGCGTTTAACACGCATTAGGGCCACTACTGGGTCGGAAAAAACCAATTGCATGTCACTCAAATTTTTATAAAGAGCTTGATAGGTATTAATTAAGTCAAGATGTTGTTTTAAAAATGGTTCTGGTACAGGTGTGGCAATGGATTGGTCGCGTAAGTTTTTATACATCAAAGCCAAAGGATTAAGTTTTTTTAGTTCTTCCGGGTCTTCACTTTTTACTGCTCGATCAAGAATAGTTAATTCATTTTCAGAATCGGGTTGATTATTATTCAAAATAATCTGCGCCATAGTATTACCATAGGTGCGGACGGCAGTCGGCGAAAGAGGAATAGTGGTAACGTTGTTCGGACCATAAATAACATCCTTGACAGTCTTGCGGAGTTGGTCGGCGGCCTTTTGAATTATTTCTGTTTGTGAAGGACCGACTTTGCCCATCGCTTTAGCTTCAAGAATGGATTGAAATAATTGAATACCAACCTGATCAGTCAAAGAAGTTGGCATTTCATAAGGAACGGTACTAGTGCTCTCGTCAATAATGAGAGGGGTTTCGGAAACAAAGTCTTCACGCCAATCTTCAACCCCATTTTGGTCACTATCAACTATAGGAATAAAAATGCGAGGAGCAAGAGGAGTGGTGGCAGTGTAGATATTAGCAGTAATTGGCTCAGCATTTTTACCAAAATTACTAACTACATAGGAACCAGCTATTAAAGCAAATCCAATTAAAAACGCCCCGGTTACTTTTTTGTTACCAAACATGTCATTATATTATAGCAAGTTATTACCAAAAATCAGATTGATTGTTGAAAAAACTGTGCAATTCCTTTTTACAAATCCAATAACAGCTTGTTGGCAAGATGGGGATAATTTCTATTTAGTTTATAACCTATTCACCAATATAAAGTAAATAATTTTATTTCAAACCAATTTTGGCTAGATTGGTGGTCAATTTCAACCATAAAGATAGAGGGACGTTTTCTGCCCGAACGGTAGCGGTAATTTCTAAATTTTGAAAAATAGTCTCCAGTTCAGAACGAAGATAATTATGGGCTAAATTTGCGAGTAGTTGCTTGCGTTTTTGCCCAAAACCAAGATGAAGAAGAGTAAAAAAAAGTTCTCGATCGTGTTTGGTCTTGAAGTTATTTTGATTGATATTGGATATTTGCAATATAGCTGAGTCTACTTTAGGAGTAGGATTGAAATGACCATGAGTAACGGTTTTAACATACTTTGGTGTACCGAAAGCTTTTACAGATAAAGAAAGAATGGACTCCTGGTGGTCGCGCGCCACGCGCGCGACCACTTCCTTTTGCATTAAAAAAACAAGGGTATTGGGCTGGATAGATTTTTCTAAAAATAAGCGTAATAAAAAGCCCGACAAATAATAAGGAATGTTAGCAATAATTTTAAAGGAATGATTTTTTAAACCCAGTTTATTTAATTCTAAATTACGAATATCACCGAATACTATTGTCAATCTCCCTTCTTGAATTTCTTTAGTAAAAATTTCTTCTAATAATGTTACAGCTCTTTTGTCGGTTTCAATCGCGATTACTTTTGCACCACGCGCAAGGATTTCGCGCGTAAGAGTGCCAGTGCCTGGTCCAATCTCAAGCACTATATCTCCTTTTTCTACCATGCCTGCTTCACACATCCACCTGGGTACCACTGGGCTGGTTAGAAAATTTTGCCCCAATGACTTTTTGGGAATAAAAGGTTGAAATTTGGTTTTTTTTAATGTTTCTTTGGTGATCTTTTTCATAAAATTAACTCTCTAGGCGAGCATACATATATATGTACAGAAATACAAGGATTATTGTTATTAAACTTACATATTATGTACAAGCTTCAATATCGCGATTAATCGCGATATTATATTTACTTTAATCCAAGAAAATAGTGGTTTCATAGCCAGAACTGGTATCACCCCACCCGCTTGGGTTATGGCTCTCAATATATTTGGTGCTAATATCATTAAGAAACGTGGATGGGATATTAATTTTTTGACTTCCATAAATGGTTCTTATATGAGCATAACTTAAAAATACTTTTTTGCCAGCTCGAGTTAGGGCAACGTAAAATAATCTTCTTTCTTCCTCGTGATCAACCTCACCATCATCCAGTCGTTCGTGGGGAAAAAGACCTTCTTCCAACCCGCTAATAAAAACATAAGGAAATTCCAATCCCTTAGCGGAATGAACCGTCATCAAGCGAACAGCATCTTGTTCTTCTTTTTCTTTTAATTCATCTTGATCACTTTGTAGGGCGGCATTTTCTAACAAAGCTTCTATTGCCTCTTCGGGATCAAGTTCATTGTAACGAGTAGCTAAAGTGACAAGCTCGCGTAGGTTTTCTAAGCGAGATAAATCTTCCTCAGTACCATGCTTCTTCAATTCGGTTTCTATTCCAGTTCTGGTAATAATAAATTTTATGGTATCGGACACTGATTTTGACTTGGCAGTGTCTTTGATATCCATCATTATTTGGTCAAAGCGAGCCACCTTTTCCAGAGTGGCACCAGTGATTTCAGCTTTTTTTCCCTCCATTATTTTTAGCAAGGTAATTTTTCCTATTCCTCGTGTTGGTTTATTAATCACTCTGGCTAGATCGCCCGTACTACTAGGGTTCATGGCTAACCTTAGATAAGATAGAACATCCTTAACTTCCTGTCGTTCAAAAAATTTGGTGCCTAGAAGTTGGTAAGGAACACCATAATCTAGAAAGGCCTCTTCTAAAATTCGCGATTGAAAATTAGTCCGATAAAGTACGGCAATCAGAGAAGGTGATACGCCACTAGCAATTAATTCCTTGGTGTTCTTGGCAATATACTGGGCTTCATCAATACCACTCATAGCAGCATAGAGGGAAATTTTCTCTCCCGTTTCATTTTCAGTAAAGACCTCTTTACTGACCCGATTTTTATTTTTGATAATCACATCATTAGAGGCGCCGATAATATTTTTGGTGGAGCGATAATTCTCTTCTAATAAAATTGTTTTTGTATTAGGAAAATGTCGTTCAAATTGCAAAACGTTTTTTATGTCGGCCCCCCGCCAAGAATAAATATTTTGGTCTATGTCGCCGACCACACAAAGATTGTGTTTGTCACCAGTCAAGAAACGAGCAATTTCAAACTGGACCCGATTAGTGTCTTGATATTCATCAATGTGAATATAAAGAAAACGATTTTGCAGTCCTTCGCGTATATGGGGATATTCTTTAATCAAACGGAGGGTTTTAATCAGAAGGTCATCAAAATCAAGGGCTTGTTCAGAACGCATAATTTCTTCATATTTTAACCAAACCTCGGCGGTTACTTGATCTATAAAAGATGAAGCTTGTTCTTTTAATTCAGCGGGTGTTTTAGCATCACCTTTAGCTCTAGAAATCCTACCGAGAATTTTACGTGGCTCAAATTCTTTAGGGTTATAGTTAGCCAGTTCCAAGGCCTGCTTGATGGCTCTTAAACTATCACTTCTGTCATAAATGCTAAAATGTTTCCTTAAACCAAGAACATCGTGATTCTCTCTTAAAATCCGAACACCGAGAGCATGAAAAGTGGTCACAATCGGCATCCCGTCAACCACGGCACGGTCAATGGGCGGAAATTCATGCACTAATTTCTCCACCCGATTACGCATTTCTTTGGCTGCCTTATTAGTAAAAGTAACGGCTAAAATATTTTTTGGAGCCACTCCCTGATGAATAAGGTGGACAATCCGATGAGTAATTACTCTAGTCTTGCCCGAGCCAGCTCCGGCTAAGACCAACAAGGGACCAGAAATGGTAGTGACGGCTGTTAGTTGCGGTTGATTAAGACTGGTGAGGTAGGAGTTGTCTGACATATTATTGCCCACTATAACATAAGCAGTGAATAAATTACGTGTCATTTATGATGTTGTGTCAATATCATAGAATAAGAGCCATTGGCAAGCTGTTTTTAATCAGTTTTTAATTTATGAACGAAAGCCCCAATTTGTCAATTGTGCTTGCAAGCATATTTAGTAAAATTAAACCTGTCCTAAGTGAATGAAAGTAGTTTTAAGCGATTAACGCTTTTTTTATTTCAGAAATATACCGTAATGATAGATAGGCGGTGAGACCATAATCAATTTTGTATTCAACCAAACTTTCAAGATTCTGAACCAGCTTTAGACACAAATATTTGTGTTTCTGATCAGATAAAAAAAAGAAAATCGACCCCACTTTATGTGACTGAGTTCATGATGCTAGCCCTAACGATTGCTACTCCATTTTTAATTCATAATGGATTGTTAAAAGGTGATGTGGTTAAAGCCGAAGCTTCAGTACCAGAAGTAATTAAAACTGGTTCGGCATTAGATGTACCAGTTTTGTCTGCCGTACAAAATTCTGATCTAAATGGTGCCAAAGGAGGTGGAGAGGTGATTGCCATAGATAATGCTCTTATCTCCACTGGTCCTGTCGGAGCAGATGAGATTAGTGCCACTAAATATACTACAGGCGAAATTAGTGTTTATACCGTCCGCCCCGGTGATTCTTTGTCACAGATTGCCGAAATGTTTGGAGTGACCGCCAATACTATTTTGTGGGCAAATGATATTTCTCGCGGTAAGGCCATCCAGCCCGGAGATACGCTTATTATTTTACCAGTAGTGGGAGTTAGACATGTTGTAAAATCCGGTGACACTATTGCTTCTATTGCCAAAAAATATGGTGGAGATGCTGAAGAGATAATTTCTTATAACCAACTGGCTTCGGCAACTGATTTAACGATTGGTAATACCTTGGTAATTCCTGGTGGAGAATTACATACTAGTCAACCAATAAAAAACGTGGCCGGTGTTCCAGTTAAGTCTTCCAACACTAAGGGCGGAAGTTGGTTAGTTAGACCAATAGCAAAAGCCATTAAAACTCAAGGTATACATGGTTACAACGCCGTTGATTTAGGGACACCGATCGGTACTCCAATTCACGCGTCGGCAGCTGGTAAGGTAATTGTTTCCAAAAATTCCGGTTGGAATGGTGGTTATGGACAATATATTGTTATTCGTCATAACAACGGTGTGCAAACACTTTATGCCCATCTTTCTCGTAATGATGTTGGAGTAGGGGCTTATGTTGAACAAAATCAGGTAATTGGTGGTTCTGGCAATACCGGCAAGTCAACTGGGCCACACCTTCATTTTGAAGTCCGTGGTGGAACAAACCCATTTTAGTCTAAAAACATAATTTTGTTTATTCATAGGAATGCTAATAATTTTTAATATCACCCTGTATCGCAGTTAACTGCGATACAGGGTGATATACTTTTTATTATGACTAATATTTCCAAAACAAACTTAGAACCAGAAGCTGAGCAAAAATTGCTCAAGCAGTTTAGTAATTTATTTGCAGACATTAGTTCTCGTAAAGCCCAAAATTTATTTGAGCAGATTTTAACAAAAAGTGAAAGAATAATGTTAATAAAAAGACTTGCTATAGTTCTTATGTTAGAGGAAGGATTTTCTACATATAAAATTTCCAGGACACTTAAAGTAAGTGATGCCACAGTGCGTTCAATAAGACACTATCATAGAAAAAACGAATTTAATTTTGTTTTGGGAGCTGTGAAAAAAACGGAATTTGATTATAAGAAGTTTTTAGACGTTTTGGATATATTACTCCTGGCTGGTATGCCACCAAGAGGTCGTGGTCGATGGCAGTTTCTGAAAGAAAGCCTTAGAAAATAGTTTAACCACCCTCATCTATATCGCAGTTAACTGCGATATAGATGATGGTCTTATTTCCTAACCAATAATATTATTTGTTTACATTTTTACCCGGTATTGCAATGCTTCAAAAACATGAGCTGGTTCAATGTTTTCTTTTTTATCTAAATCAGCGATGGTACGAGATACTTTGATAAGACGATGATAACTACGGGGCGATAAATTCAATTTGGCACTAGAAGTTTTTAGAATTTCCTTTATTTCTGTTGTCAGGGTAATGGTGTCATCAATATCACGGCCAGTCATTTCAGCATTGGTGGTAACGCCACGTTCGGCTAGACGCGTGCGTTGACGTTCACGCGCGCTTTCTACCACTTCTCTAGCAATAATTGTTTCGTTTTCATTTCGGGAAAGATTAGATAAGGTTTCGTATGGAATGTGTGGTACTTCAATCCATAAATCTATCCGGTCAAGTACCGGCCCAGAAATTTTACCCCGATAGGTTTCTTTGACCGCTCGAGCAAAATCGGTAGTACCATCTTCGCTACCCCGATAAGGATTCATGGCGGCTACAAGAATAAAGTCGGCCGGAAACAGGGCTGTGCCTTGGACACGTGAAATTGATACTACCCGATCTTCAAGGGGCTGGCGTAAGGCATCAAGGGCGCGTCTTTCAAATTCTGGAAACTCATCCATAAAAAGGACCCCTTTGTGAGCCAAGGTCACTTCACCTGGTCTGGGATGAGTACCACCACCGACTAAGGCAGTATAAGAAGCAGTATGGTGAGGAGTACGAAATGGTGGAACAGCACTAATTAGATTTTCAGTTTCACCAGCGATTGATCTAATCGTACTAACCGCCAAAATCTCCTCTCTAGTTAAAGGAGGTAAAATGCTTTGAAAGGCTCTCGCCAACATGGTTTTCCCTGTTCCTGGCGGGCCAACTAGAATCACATTATGACGACCAGCTGCAGCAATCAAAAGAGCGCGTTTGGCGCTTTCTTGGCCTTTAATATCCTCTAATCTAACGGCGCTGTTGGTCCAATTTGATTCAATTTCAGTTAGTGATTGGGGAGATATCAATTGACGCTGTTCGGCATTAACGTCAATATGACTAATAACTTCATTTAGTGAAGTGGCGGGAATAATATTAATATTATCTACACAGGCCGCCTCAATGGCGTTCTCGGTCGGCACGATGATTTCTTTAAAACCAAATTTTTGGGCTGTTTGAACAATTGATAAAACTCCACGCACTCCACGCAGACTGCCATCAAGCGCCAGTTCACCGACATAAATACGCTTAGTGTTATCTGGAGTTATCAGACCTGCTGCTTCAAGATAGGCCAACGCAATTGGAAGATCAAATAATGGACCTTCTTTTTTTATATCGGCTGGTGCCAAAGAGATCACAATTTTATGATTTTTACTTTTAGGTGAATCAAAGCCGGAATGCTTGATAGCGCTACTTACCCGGTCTTTTGATTCTTCAATGGCCTTTCCAGCTAAACCGACAATGGAAAAAGAATGCAGGCCACGTGTTAGGTCGGCTTCAATACTAATCAATGTTCCACCAATGACGTGAGGTTGAGCAGTGTAAATTTGCGTTACACTCATACGGCTTAAGCTAAAGGCAAGCTTGCTTCGTCTTCTAAATGGGTTAGACAGGTACGGGCTGATGGATTGGCTTCTAATCTTTCTGATGAAATGGTTTCATGACAAATTTCACAAATTCCGTAATTACCCTCGGAAATTTTTTTTAGGGCCAAGTTTATATTACGGTAGCTCGTTTCCAACTCGGCCAGGGTGGAGATACGTTCATTTGTCTCTTCGTTGTCGTCAGCATGTAAGTTTTCATCCGCATCTGTTAAGTCAATATTGTCCGTTCGTATTTCCCAATCATCAGTCTCGGTATGTTTTATAGCAATTTCTTCTAATTCAGCAATTACTTCTTTTTTTAATGTGGCTAATTTATTAGCAAATATATCAATATTATTCATAGTCTAATTATGATAACATGCCCATCCTTGATTACTATTGCGGTTGATTAAAGTTAGTAGATAAATTTAACCAAGCCATAGTATTAGTAGTAATAAGAATATAATCAGAAGATATGAAACCATAAACAAGTTTTTCTTTTTCGTCGTTATCAGATAGTATTCGGACATCAAAGTTATTAATTAAACTATCTTTAAAACTGGTTAGACCAGAACTTTTTTGTTTTTTGGTAATAGTGGCGGAACCAAACAAGGGACTTAGATCATTACTCATATTTGTTTCCCATTGTAACAGACCGCCCTGGGCGGTAGTTTTATTATTAGTAGTAATTACTAGCCATGGTTCGTTGTGATAAAATCCAAAGGTAATTTGACCTAAAGAAGAAACAAAATCTGGTGCCAAATTAGAACCAAATAGTGGTAATAATGCCGGAGCGGTAACTATCTCTTTACCTTGCGGTAGAATGAAATTAATTTCGGTAACTGATTCGTCGGTATTATTTCTGGTTTGTATTTGAGCAAAAATACTAGATTTATCCTTTCCCATGAGTATGTCATGATATTGAACAGCAGTATTAAAAAGAGCGGGTGAATAGTTATCTATTGGTTGAATAGTGGTTGAGGTTGCCTTAAGCGTGTTTATCCCGACATAAATAATAAAACCAATTAACGTCAGTGTTAAGGTGGCTAGAACAAACAGTTTAGTATTTTTAAAGGGCATCAAATCACGCAGTAGTGCCATTAACCTAGATGTTAGATGGTTATTACCTATTTTATTTAAATTAGATTTAACTATTTTGATTTGAGGTGCTATAAGTTGATCAGTCTCTTTCCCATTCTGTAAATTGTTAGCTAGGATTATTTCAGTATCGCTTTTTTTGTTTTCTTCTACCAATGGAATAGTGGGGGTAATGGAAACTATGGGAGCAATAGGAATTACCGGTTCCTTCGGCCTTATGGTTTTGACGGGAGTTATTGGAACAACTGGAACAACTGGGACAACTGGAGGTAGAGGAATTTTTGGGGTAATGATTTTAGCGGGAATAGTTCTTACTTTTGGTGTGGCGGTTGGTTTATTAAAGTCTGGTTCTTTTGTTATCGGCAGAGAAACTTCTGTATCATGATGTAAATCCATTTTAGTTTTATTTTCTTTAACCGAGGAAACCATGGGAGCAATAGGAACTATAGTTTCTTTTGGTTTTATGGTTTTTATTTCTGTTGAAACTGTCTCTTGATTTAGATCAACATCAGTCTCTGCTGTTTTTGACCAAGTAGCTTCTTCCTCATCATTAAATGAATTCTGTAAAACAGAATATTTTTTTTCCTGATCTGTAATTGATGGTTTAGGTAAAGCTGAAAGCTTATTAGCTCTTATTCTTTCTAAGACAGCGTCATGATCAACACTAACTGTTCGTCCAGTAACAGAAGTAGCTTTCTGAATTACGCCCTTCCTTCGTTCGGCCTGAGGAACAGTATATTTCGGTTTTTTGCTCTCAGCATAATTAGTTACTCTTTTTTCCCACCAAACCTGAAGCGATTTTTTTATTTCGGCTAATAAATGAAAACGCTTATGTTTGGTGTCAGTGATAATTACTGCATCATACGACTGGTCATGACCGTCTTTTTTATCAGAGATACTAGCTATAGCTTTACTAGTGGCAGTGGCCAATGAGTTTTTTATTGGTGGTGGAATGATTTTAGGAAGGGGGACTCTTTTTTTAGGTGGGTTAATTGGTAGATGATGATTATGGTTTTTTACAAGACTATTCTCCTTTTTGGTTGGTGGCAAAATGGTCCTATTATTAAGGGGTTGGCTATTTTCTTTATTTAAGTGGTTATGAGTCAAGGCAGAAGTAACTTTTTTAGGTACATGATTTAAGCCCCGGCTGGCATCAAGATCATCCGCAAATGTTTTTATTTTCGGGATTGTTTTTTTACTTTTGGTAACAACATTCATTATTACAAGTATCTCATGTTTTTAGTATTTTTTGGATAGTTAATGTGTATGTTTTATGCTTACAAAAACGTGATTAGTTTTCATGCTCATCACGCTTTCGTTCCTTTTAAGTTTATTATTTATTTTTTTGGTGGTTCAAATCCTTTATTTTTAGCAAAATCAGGATCAATTTGTTTAATAGATAAACCAATTTTCCCATCATCAACTTTACTAACTACAGTTTTTACTAAATCGCCTTCGGCTAATAAACCATTCAGATTTTCTAATCGGAAGGGCGCGATTTCTGAAATATGAATTAATCCTTCATTGAAATCATCAAGTTTAGCAAAGGCACCGAAAGTGGTTATTCTGGTAATGGTGGCAGTGACAATGTCACCAACTTGGTAAACCTTGGTCAAGGACTTAATTTTAATGGCTGCTTTTTCCGCACTACCATTTTTTCCAGTAATAAAGACCGTGCCGTCTTCTTCAATGGTAATTTCTTCTACCCCACTCTCTTCTTTAATTTTATTAATAGTCTTACCTCCACCACCAATTACTAATCCAATTTGTTCTGGCAAAATCATTAGTGAAATTATCTCTGGAGCACGCGGTGAAATATTTGCACGTGGTTTTGCAATGGCTGTTTCCATATTATCTAAAATTTGTAACCGAGCTAGCCGGGCCTTTTCTAAGGCTCCTTCTAAAATATGAATTGGTATACCACCGACTTTGACATCCATTTGAATAGCCGTAATTCCCTCTCTTGTACCAGCTACTTTAAAATCCATGTCACCATGCTCGTCTTCCGGACCTTGGATATCAGTCAGTAGTTTATATTCATTACCGGTAATCATTACACCAGAAGCTATTCCGGCTACTGGTTTAGTAATTGGCACACCTCCATCCATGAGCGCTAAGATACTGGCACAGACAGAACCCATTGAACTAGAACCATTACTAGACATGGTTTCTGATACTAAACGAATGGTATAAGGGAATTTATCTTTGGTCGGTATTACTGGCGCCAGGGCTTTTTCTGCTAAAGCACCATGTCCAATCATACGCCGATTAAAACCACCTACTCGCCCAGTTTCACCAACAGAAAAAGGAGGAAAGTTATAATGGTGCATAAAACGCTTACTACCATCTCGGTCTTCTATGGTGTCAATAATTTGAGCAGCTTCTGGGCCACCGAGTGTTAAGGCGGAAAAAATGTGAGTGTCACCACGATAAAAAATACCTGTACCGTGGAGGGCTGGTGAAATGCCACCGGCCTGACTATAAATATTTCTGATCTCATCAAACTTGCGACCATCAGCTCGTTTATTTTCTACTATGGCACCATGGTGGATAGCCTCATTTATCTTATCCTCAAAATAATCACTAAGATGTGCCTTTGAAATATTAGCATCAAGCAGTGCCACACTCTCTTGGAAATCATGTTTAAGAGCATGAAGGTGATCTTTACCCGGTTTATTGGAAAATAAGATGGCAGATAATTTTTCAGCGTAACTGTTCTTAAAAGTTTCAGAGACTATTTCCGGCATAGTTCTTTTTATTATTGGTAATTTTGATTTACCAATTTTTTCCACAATTTGTTTTTGAAAAACCTCTAGTTGTTGATGTAATACCAGCGATGCTTCAAGAATGGCCATGACATCAGCTTCACTCATTTCACTCGCGGCGGTCTCAATCATGTTGATGGTGCCATTTTTACCACAGGCCAAAATTTCAAAATCAAGTTGGTTTTGCGCTCGTTCCAGATAAGTGGGATTGATAGTAATTTTTCCCGTCTCCCGATTACGCGCAATTCTAATAGCGCCCACAGGTCCGTCCCATGGAATATCTGAAACAGAAAGGGCCAAGGATGCACCGATGACACCAAGAACATCAGGGTCATCCTCACCCATTGCTAAGACAGTCACTACAACTTGGATTTCATTTCTAATGTCATGATTAAAAAGAGGTCTAATGGTCCGATCAATAATCCTAGCTGAGAGCACTGCTTCATCACTAGGTCTTCCTTCTCTACGCATGAAACGGCTACCGAGGATAGCACCAGCGGCATAAAATTTCTCTTCAAAATCCACTGACAGAGGAAAATACGGCAGGCCAGTTTGTTCATTTTCACTCATCACTGCTGTCACCAAAATAACTGTCTCACCACAACGAATCATAACCGAACCGTTTGTTTGTCCAGTTAAATCATTAAATTCGGCGATTAGTTTCTTGCCCGCTAAATCCATTTCAAAGGTTTGTTTTTTCATAAACTATTTTTATTTATTGAGGTCGGCATGTTTTAGATTTCAAAGTTTTGAAATCTATCCACCTACCGAACTCAGTTATTAATAGACTTGAGCATAACAAAACCACCGTCTGGCACAAGTGCCAGACGGTGGTTTTGTTTTTTATCATTGACAACAAGGCTCGATTCAGCTTATTTTGTCTTGTTTTATAAATCATCAGTGTCAGTGCCGACTATTTTTTGGATTTGTTTTTTCAGGTCAGTATTGTTTGCGGGCTGACGTTTTTTTGATTTTATCCCTCCACGATAGCCAATTAAAAACTCGTGCGGGTTTTCATCAAGGTCAATAAAATCATCAACTACCTCTCGAAGTTTACCAGAAGCCGAACGACCAAAAGTGATCGCTTCTACCTGACAACCCTGACTTTTTACATATTCAACCAAAGGGATAAAATCACCATCTCCAGTGGCTAAAATAATAGCATCAACCTTTTGTGCCAGTTTGATAGCATCAACGGCCATGCCAACATCCCAGTCAGCCTTCTTGGCGCCACCATAAAATATTTGTAGATCCTTAGTTTTAATTTCAATTCCCACTTTTTCCAAAGCTTCAAAAAAAGCACCCTCCTCCCCTCCCTCCGTATTGACAACATAAGAAATGGCGCGAATGAGTTTGCGGTCACCGAGGGCAATCTTGATGACAGCACCAAAATTAACTTTTGCTTTGTATAAATTTTTTGCACTATGATAAAGATTTTGCGTGTCAATAAAAATTGCCACTCTTTGTTCTGAATGTCTAATGACTCCCATATATTTTTTTTTTAATTAAGTTCTTTAATATTAAAAACTTCACTTTCCCTCTTTTACTATACCTGAAAAATAAAATTGCTCCACTACTGGGAGCAATTTTATCTAACGTTTTAGTCCGAGCTGTTTGACGATTTTCTCATAACCTTTAACATCTTTTCGTTCAAGATATTTTAGGTGTTTGCGTCTGTCTGCCACAAGCTGTAGTAGACCACGACGGGAGTGAAAATCTTTTTTGTGTTTGCGCAGGTGGGTGGATAACTCGTCGATTTGTCGAGTAATGAGAGCCACTTGTACTTCTGGTGATCCAGTATCAGCGTCATGACGCTTGACTGTCTTGGTTACATTTTCTTTGACTCGTTTGCTTAACATGAAGATAAAATAAAGTTGTGCATCACTTGGTATAGATACCCGTATAAAAACACGGTACACAAGTAAAGCGATAATAACCTGCGAAGGTTGTTGCTACTATAGCATATTTTATAAAAAAAGCAAGCTTTCCGATAACGCACCTGGGATACCCAGATTTACTGTAATTGTTGCAGAATGCCCCAGGGTTCTACCCTGGGGATGAATGCAACATTGAAAAATGAGTCGCCGGAGGGCGACACCTACACAGAAAGGAACCCCGGTTCGTCCCAGAGGGACGCTGACGAATGCCCCGTCCCTCTGGGACGGGGTTCTTTACTGGCAAATATCAATTGGCTTGGCCGACACTTCCTTTGGCTGTAATCTAACTTAAATTAGTTTGTCTGACTGTTATAATATTATATATGAATTTACTAGAAGCAAAAAGACAATTTTTGGAATATCTGGAAATAGAGCGTGGTCGGAGTGTGAAAACTATTGAAAATTATGATCACTATTTAGAGACCTTCTTACAACATACTAAGGTGACTATCCCGAATCAATTGACGGAGGAACTTGTTCGTGAATTTCGGCTTTGGCTTAATAGACAACCCGGTAGTAAAGTTGGCAGTCAAGTTGAAACCATGAAACGGCGAACGCAAAATTACTATCTGATTGCCCTAAGAGCTTTTCTAAAATTTTTACGCAAACGAGGTATTCAATCTTTGTCTCCAGAAATCATTGAGTTAGCTAAAGTGCCGGAACGTTCTCTAGATTTAATTTCCTTAACGGAACTTAATAGATTGATGATGGCACCTGATCTAAAAACTTTAGTTGGCTTAAGAGATCGGGCGATTCTTGAATTACTATTTTCTACTGGTTTGCGTATTTCTGAATTATGCGGATTAGTAACTGATGATTTAGATTTAACTCGTGATGAATTTTCAGTTAGGGGTAAGGGCGATAAAGTCAGGGTGGTATTTATTTCCGAAGAAGCAAAAACAGCTCTTAAACAATATTTAAAAAACCGCCAAGATATGGATGAGGCTTTGTTTATCCAGTATGGACGAAAGTCCAAAGCAATGAAAGATCTTCGCCTCTCACCGCGGGCGGTTCAAAGAATGTTAAAGGTCTATGCCATTAAAGCTGGCATTACTCGTAAAGTAACCCCACATGTTATTCGGCACAGTTTTGCAACTGACCTACTTAGTAATGGTGCTGATTTGCGCTCGGTGCAAGCTCTATTAGGTCATGCCAATATTGCCACTACACAAATTTATACGCATGTTACCGATAAGCATCTAGCGCAAATTCATAAAAAATTTCACGGGCAAAGGAAATAATTTTTTCACAAATTCATTACTTTCGGGAAATAGAAACTTTCTTGGTGTTGCCAACTACCATCAAGTTTTTAAAAAATAACCGCAGTTTAGTTTAAGTTCAAAGTTTGGGTTAAAAATCTAAGTCCAAGAATTAAGTCCAAACTAAAAATACCTAATTCAAGCCGCCAAAACCTTTCATTCGAATGAAAGGTTTTGGCGGAGTTATTTATTCAAGGTTTTGGTTTTAATTTAGTTTCAGATTTAAGTTAGAGGATGACTTCGGGCGGTGCAGTGGCTCCTCCTCGCCAAGACGAATCACCACCGTCTTTACGAGCATCACGAGTGGAGGCGAGTGATGCGTAGCAATCTAAGGTAGGACGACGTGGATTGCTTTGCAAGCTCACCAAGACACGGACGAGTTAAGGTGGGTTGCTTGGTTGGGCGCTCACCAATACGACAACTGTGTTGTCTACAAAAATAGACTAGTGATATGTGAATTGTTTTGTTGTCTTTTACTGTAATTGTTGCATTCATCCCCAGGGTTCTACCCTGGGGATGAATGCAACATTGAAAAATGAGTCGCCGGTGGGCGACACCTATACAGAAAAGAACCCCCGGTTCGTCCCAGAGGGACGCTGGCGAATGCCCCGTCCCTCTGGGACGGGGTTCTTTACTTTCCAATATAAGTACGCAAAACCGCTTTTATGCCAGCCAAATTTTTATCCCATTCAGTACTTTCATGATTGGCTAATTCTACGGTAATGGCGGGAATACCGATTGAGGCAAGCCACCCTTCGGCATCGCCGGTCACAGGATAGGCATCAAAAGTGGCGACTGATTTATAATTTGCCGCTTGAGCATAAGTCTCCATGAGAGTAATAGTGTCTGGTAAAACACCATTGGTACATTCCGAGGCATAGACAGCATTGGCTTGACTATGCCAAAAAATTACTGCTTCTGGTTTGGTGATATTTACAAAGTCCCGTAGGGCTTTAGTTTCTGGTTCTGAAAAAGCACTAGTACCAGCGCTGACTGTTTGTGATCGCCAACTACTTTGCGGTTGCCATTTACAAGCAAAGTTGCGATTAAGATCTACCTGGTGGGCATTAAAGCGTCCCAACCCAACAGTGGTGGTAAGTGGTATATCTGTTATTTTAAACCGACCTTCCTTTTTTATTACAGCGTATAAAGCATCAGGATTGATTGAGGGGATAACATCAATCGTTACACTGGTGGGTATTGTTTCTAGATTTTGATTAAGGTAGTCAATAAATTGATAAGCCAATAAGATACTATTCCATTCATAACCGCCATGAATTCCCCCGACGAATAATAAATGCCTAGCCCCTGTCCCGAAGGAGAAGGATTCAATTTTTCTATTTTCAACGGAATAGCCAATAACTTTACTACTGGTTCCCATGACTGCTTTTTCTGGAGTAATTATTTCAGGAAGGGGTTCAATTACCGGAACGGTTTTTTTATTTATTAGGCTAAATATCAAACCAATCATTCCGCTAATGATTACTACTCCCCCCAAGACCAACAGAATATGGCGTAATGGCGACATTATTTTTGGAAGTGTTTAATTACTGCTTCTACTCCAGCTAAGTTTTTTGTCCACTCAGTGTCAGAATGATTGGAAAGTAAAACACTAATGGCGGGAATGTTTTGGCTAGCAAGCCAATTAACCATGTCACCAGTAATTTCATAATAATCAAATTCTTGATAAGCTTTATAACCAGAGGCATTAGCATATAAATCAGTCAAGATAGTTGTTTCTGGTAATACCCCATTTTCACAGTTTGATGAATAGACACCACCAGCTGCACTGTACCAGGTGATAACGGCTACTGGAGTATTGTCGGCAGTATATTTTTCAATAGCTTTAGTTTCTGGTTCTGAGAATGGATTACTGCCACCGCTAACAGTTTTATTTTGCCACTTACCAGTTGGTTGCCATTGACAATTAAAATTACGATTAAGATCAACTTTATTGGCATTATAACGGCCAGCTGTTTGTTCTGCCTGATTAGCAGTAATATCACTGGCGACAAAACGACCGGTCTTACCAGTAACTGATTCTAGACCATCGGGATTAAGTACCGGAATAACAGTTACTGTAATATTTTCTGGTACGACTGCAGGATTTGCTTTTAAATAATCAACTAATTCATAAGCTACTAAGCTAGTATTCCATGAATAACCACCGTGGATACCACCAATAAAGACAATCTCGTCTTTACCTTGACCAAAATGATAGGCGGTGATGGCATTGTTTTTAACGGAAGTACCAATGACAGTTTCTGGGCCACGCTCTATCGGCAGTTCCTCAGTCGTAGTGGCAATGGTGGAAGTCGCCACTACTGGAGTTGGCTTTTCTACTGCTACCGGTAGATTATCCACAGTAGCCGTTGGGGTTAAAAAATAATAAAATCCGGCACCAATAATAAGAATAAACAAAATTGTAACTATAACTAAAATAATATATTTCATATATTTATATTATATACTTATTTTAGGATAGGAACCATTTTTTATTTTTGAGAGGCGGTTGCTTTTTTATAAAATCGGTCTATTCTAATGATTGGATTAGAATAGGAGACAAAAATGCAGAAACCTACCAAACAAAAAACTTTGCTCCTGACTACAAGAACAATTCCAGGAGCCGTTCTTTTAGCTAAGGGTTTGAATATTCATACCCTTTCGGTCTTGAGACCGAATACGGTTGAGTATCTCGCCGGTAGTGCAGTCGGGATAAAGATTTACGAAATAGGTGGAGTAAAATTTTGGCGCCATGTGCGCTATCAAGATGAAGCCCCCCTTTACCAACATATATTTAGTTCTATCAGACATTTTAGATACGGCTTTGCTTTGGTTGTTAAGCAGGGAAAGTATTTTCACATTGATCCTACAGGCAAAGCCGTCTATCGTTGGCGTTTCATTGACGCTACCGACGTACGTTCTGATGGAATGTCTTTGGTGCAACACCCAAAAATGGTTGGTTGGCATCGTTTCCATGTCCCCAGTGGTTGCTTTGCAGATGATTGGTCAAATAAAAAGTAATATTTTAGCTCACCTGATCTAAGCGAGCCAAAATAAAAGTGGCTCTTTATGGAGCCATTTTTATATTATTATCAGCTACATTAGAGCTAAATACATTGATAAAGCCATCAGGTTGTTTTCTGCGTAAATAACACCACGATCTGAAACATAGAAAAAGGCAGAGTCAATCTGAAATTTATGCAAACGAATACCAAAGTCGTTGGTAATAGGTTTTTGTGTGAAAGTCGTACCGTCTTCAGTAGCACCATAAAAACCACCGTTGCCATCAGTCAAAAACCAGACTGGCTTACTATGAGCAATAGTTCCTAAATTATCATTAGTGTAATAAGCACCAACTAGAAAAGGCAGTAAAGTAAAAAATATCATTCCTCCCAAAAATATTTTCATAATTATACATTACCATATCCTAGACAGTTTGTCAATCAAGTGTGATAATATGCCAACATATTTGGCACTTTTCATTACTGTTATGTGATATATATATTGAAAAAACAAAACAATTACTCAAAATAATTTTGTCTTGATTGCTGATGTCTAAAAAATTCACAAAGTGATGAATTACTAGGGGGCTGCAAAAATGGGTGGGTTCAGACATGAGATTGATATTATTTAACATATTGGCTATACTGCCTTACGAAGCAAAAACGCGGGTGTAGTTTACTGGTAAAATAACTGCCTTCCAAGCAGTGGTAGGGGGTTCGATTCCTCTCACCCGCACTGTTCAATAAAATAACCACCCCTGGGGGTGGTTATTTTATTGGTACAGGGCGGAGTGAAGTAACCTGCTAGTAGCAGGTTACGTGAGGAATCGAAACCCGATTGAGCTGGATTGAGAGCGAAGCGAATCAATCCAGCCAATTGGGGTACTGAAGTAGTAGAGTTCGATTACTCTCACCCGCACCAGAAAGGAAAAACAAAGAATTTTGGTTCACTTCACTTTGGTCTATTTTGTTTGAAAGCCAGCCATTCTTGTAAATGTTCTGTCAATACTTCATGTTTTGTGGTCATATTTATGATAATAATACGATAACAATTTTATTTATCCATGCGAGATTTTGCGGGACGAGCACGCGTCGCCTTTAGTGTACATCACGAATACAGTAGCAGTCCCGAAAGAAAAATATTCCTTGCGTTTCTTAAATATTGGCTTCAAATTACCTAGGAATGTATTCCATGAATTAGTGGTGTTAGATTATTGAAACTACCTAACAAAAATGAAGAATTTTTGCCACAATGTTATACTTCTTTAATGGAATTTTTAACCAATGTCATAATTGCGATTTTTACCGCCTATCTTTCTTTCACCAATTTTTTGGCGGGAGAGATAATAGAATTTTTAGAACCTGTTGACGATACTGCCACTATTATTGAAACTTCTACTTCTTCAAATGAAGAAATTAAAATTCCGTCCTTACCAACAGATTTTCCCTATCAAAATATTATTCCTAATATTCTTATTAATAATCCAGAATACCAAAAGGCCTCATTACTAGACAGTACCGAAATAATTAATGCCACCACTAATGATCCCTTGGTGGCAATTGTGAATATTTATTGTACCTACACCACTTCCACTTTTCTTCGCACCACAACCGGAACGGGATTTTTTGTCAGTCCGGGTGGGGTAATTTTAACTAATGCTCATGTGGCTCAATTTTTTCTTCTTGAAAATACTGATGCTTTAGGAAACACTGAATGCATTATCAGATCAGGAAGCCCTGCTACTCCAAAATATACGGCCGAGCTCTTGTATATATCTCCAGCCTGGGTACAAGAACACGCCAAGTTAATCAATGAACCAAGCCCCAGCGGTACCGGAGAACGTGACTACGCTTTACTTTATGTAAACAACACTATTGATGGTTCTCCCCTACCGGCCACATTTCCAGCCCTAAAAACCAATACTGATTTATTACCCCGTTCAATTACTGGAACCACCGTCACGGCTTCTGGATACCCCGCTGAATCTCTTTTGACTAGTGGTTTTGACACTGATTTATTGCCTCGCGAAGCCACCAGCACTATTACCGAACTTTATACTTTTGGTTCAAATTATGCCGACATATTCTCTATTACTGGTAGTAAAATTGGCGAGCACGGCTCTTCTGGTGGTCCGATAGTGACAGACTATGGAAGTGTAATTGGAATGATTACTACAAAAGGTGATGACGTCAAAGATGGTACTGGTAGCTTGCGAGCTATTACCCTTTCTCATATCAATCGCACTATTACCGAAGAAACAGGTTTTTCGTTTGCTAGAAATGTTAGCGGTAATCTACCTTATCGAGCAAGAATTTTTACCGAAACCATGGCTCCTTTTCTAAGAAATATTTTAGAGGATGCTAGTAAAACAGAATTATAAATTTTGTAGTAAATTTATAATTAAAATCAAACGAATCTTATTTAGAAGTTGTTTACTGTAATTGTTGCAGAATGCCCCAGGGTTCACCTTACAGGTGCTGTCTACTTGTTGGACATTTTGTTTCGATACCTCACAAAATATCTCAACAAGTCTTGCAGAAATGCTCCCAGCATTTCTTCACCCTGGGGATGAATGCAACATTGAAAAATGAGTCTCCGGAGGACGACACCTATACAGAAAAGAACCCCCGGTTCGTCCCAGAGGGACGCTGGCGAATGCCCCGTCCCTCTGGGACGGGGTTCTTTACTTGTGTGAGTGAGGTTGGAGTTGGTTTGACAACTTTGTTTGGGGGGGACTAAAAATCTTTATACGTCTTCTCACTCCTTCTGCTGATTTCTAAAACCTCAGTATGATTTCCCGTGTCTAGAAAGATAATACGAATGCTTCCTATTCGAACTCGGTACACATCTTTATAACTAGATAGTTTTTTAATATCAAGACTAGAGGTGTCTCTGACTAAAATCTTCCGTAGAATATGCTCTACGGCATCAAATTCTTTATTACTGAGCCTTTTAAGAAATTTTTGATTTCTGTCCATGCATTTTTTTCATTGAGGCGAGTAGTTGTTCTATCGGAACTCCGTGACCTGATTCTTTGGTGAAATCGATGACAGTTTCCCAACCCTCTTCTTCAGCATCGATCGGAGTGATACGGAACAGGGGAGTAGAACGACGAAATACGGTGATTGATTCTCCTTTGTTTACGCGCTCTATATAAGTCTCCATGTTTTCACGAAGTTCTTTAAGACCGACAATATCCTTGTCTGTTTTCCTATTCATGACATAAGTTTAACTTAAGTTAAACTTATGTCAAGAGTGCGCCGGGAAGGATTCGAACACGAATCACTAAGTATAATCTTGCACTTCGTGCAGATTCTACTAAGTGTTCGCGAATTCTACGAATTCTGTACACCTTGTCGTTACTTTTCGCTTCGCTTCAAAGATAGCGGGCAAGGTCTTGCTAAATAATATTAAGTCATTTCTCACCCGACTCGCCGGCCCAGAGGGGCCCCGGCCTCGTCTTTCAAACCCTTCTTGTCGCTACAAACGGCAAACGACCTCAAAGTATTCACTTTGAGGTCTGCCGATTTGTGCGTCGGGAAGGATTTGAACCTTCGTAGGGCGATGCCCGACAGATTTACAGTCTGTTGCAATTGACCACTCTGCCACCGACGCATATATTTTCTTTATGGTTCTTAACTCTAATGGAAATGATTGACTACAGATTCTAATCCG
>Ga0210034_1001074_pt1 | contig 25236 bp, 12 predicted proteins | sample CryGeymeta201505_FD_185466 | JGI IMG/M metagenome (GOLD analysis project Ga0210034, IMG submission 185466) | Groundwater microbial communities from Crystal Geyser aquifers in Utah, USA - Crystal Geyser metaG 2015-05 (SPAdes) (version 2) | ecosystem: Environmental > Aquatic > Deep subsurface >... | reverse complement strand
TTTCTCTTCCACAGCTTTAAAAACAAGAACACTAGTGAACGTTTTTGAGATAGAACCAATGCGGTATTTTGATAGATTATCAGCTTTAAGTTTGTTTTCAACATCAATAAAACCAATTGCTTTTGTGTAAATTATATTCCCGTTTTGTGAAAGAGCAACGCTTCCCATAAACTTATTATTCGCTTCTAATGCAACAAAATAAGCATCTAGTTTTGTTTTATCGAGATTTTGTGCAACACTTTGTTGACTAATATTTCCCAACAAAAGGAATGTAATGAAAAGTAATTTTTTAATCATGATAGGTTCACCTTTTTTGTGCCTGTTTTATTTAAAAATAATTTTAATGAATAAGTGAATGCTAGCCCACCTATGATCCAAATAATTAAACCAATACTAATTGTTTTTGCAGTTATTTCCTGTCCATTTAAATAAGGAATCAAAAGTGAAACTAGTAAAAACATAATAAGTCCCCAAGTTAAGCCTGTCTGTATCCAATTTTGTGAATCAAACGAATTCGGAATCGTTTCGATACTTATATTTTCATATCGCTTAGGCTGATTTTCAAGCCATTTAGCTTTTAAACTATTTTTGAACCATCCCCAAATCGGGAAAGTGAGTATTAATAAAAGCAAGCTAGTAACATTGATTAAACAAGGAATAAAATTTCCACAATTCGAACAAAAAAGACCAAACCAATTCTTAAAAGCCATTCCGTATTCTGTAGACCAGATTCTGCCATCGTGCAAGGTTTCGCAATGAGGACAGGGTACAATCATTCTTTCCAAACGTGGTTTATTAGAAGTTTTATCGATTAAACTGATTTTCGGAACACGTTGACCTAATATCAATTCATTAAATGCTAAACCTGGATTCAGAATCCAATGTAAGATCATCCAATTCTTCCAAGTGTAGATCGTGTATTTCTCTAATTCGAATTTCATCTTTTGAGTGTGATTACTTGACACTTTAATTCCCCAAAATATAATTTTTTATCGTGATTCGTGGGTAAATATAAATTTTAGCAAATCGTATTTAAGTACACTTTCCACAATCAGACCCCAAAATCATGAGCCATTTAACGAATTTGTAACTTAAATTAGGATCTGAAACATGATTAAAAAAACATCTTCTACAAAGAATAACTTTAGGATTGTAATTCTGAACATAAATCACTGTTTCTATTAACAACTAAATTTTCGGACTTCGTTTCTAAACAAACTTCACTGGGTTTTGCAAAAATGAACAAGATTAAAAATCTTGGTGCAAGCTCAATTGCAACTGATTCTTACCCCAATTATCAGTAGTCTGATTCATAACACCAAACTGAACTTTCAGACCATTTAAAATCATATACCCAAAAGCCAAATAAAATCGGTTTCGATCAAAAAACTCAACGGTTCTATTATCGCCAATTTCGCGCTCTCCATTCATAAAGAGCTCGTTATAAAAAGCCAAATACATAGTTTTTGCTTCAAAAGAAGTAGTATTCAAAGGTATGTTAATAAATAAGTTATATCTGTAACGTGTTCTAAAATCTTGTCCTTCAACAAAGCGTTGTTCGTAACGAAAACGGTGATTTGTATAAACACAATCGCCAAATTTTACTGGAAATAATGCTTCTTGGTACATTCTGCTTTCCAAACTCATTGGTTTATCAGAACCATAAGCTCCAGTTGTTACATTTCCATAACCAAGAGTAAATTTTATTGCTGCGTTTTTTGGTTTATAGGTAATTCCGCCACGAATCAATAATTGTTCTAAATCACTGCCACTATTCCAATTCCGAAATTGAATATCACCTTGAAACCCGAAAGAACTTTCTTTTGAGGAGCTACTAAAAAAAATACATATACCAAGCACCTAATTTATCTTCATTAATTTGAGCAAAACTAAAAACAGGGAAGAGGAAAGAAATGCAAATAATGCTTAAAACTATATTTATCATCATCTTGAAAAACGTAAAACTATTGATTTAAATAACACTTTAAACATATTATTGAAAAGCATTAACACGTCAATATAGAGTATTTACTTTAGTATTCGATAAAATTAAGTAGGCATGGTAAACAAAACAAGATTTAAGATTTACTTGGCTTAATATTTTATAGATATCAAATTTATAATAGTAGCATTTACTATTTCAGTTGCTTCAAAAAAAACTCACGAATTACTCCGTTTTTAGACCTGCGCTCATTTAAGCAATAGGAGATGTCATCAAATTCTGAATGAACCAATTCATCCTAAAACAAATTCTTGCACCTTGAATGAATAAGGTAGAGATCTTAATTGCAAATTCTGTTTAAAAGCCCACAATACTCAAAGAGACTAAAAACTTAGAAAAGTATCTTCTAATATTTTTTTTATTCGCTGTATAGCTATAATAAATAGCAACTTATGCTATTAGTGAGAAAATAAGTACATTTTTAACCGTCTGAATATTACAACTATTTACAAATAATAACATTTGAATTCTAAAAAATAATAAGTTATTGATATTAAATAACTTACTATGATTATATATAGAAATTAGTTAAGAATAGGCTCTTGACAAACCCCCTATAAGTAGAAGCATTGATTTATTCTCAATCAAATGCTTCAAGCAAACATTCCCATCAAATAGTAAAGGAGTCTCTTAAATGGAACCAAAAACAACTTGCAAATTATGCAAATGTGTTATTCTGCAAAGAACCGCTGACAGAAACAAAGGTTATTGTGAACCTCATTTATTATACTCAAAATCCTATTTAGAAAAATTGGATTTGATGAACAGTAAAGTCACCTATTATCACATGCTAACAATCTATGATATTGATTTTGATGAGTTTTCTAATGAAAAGAATGAAGACCTTGTAAAACTCCTAACTAGAATGGAAGATGGCGATGAATTATGTAAGTTTAATGCTGTTGCAATTTCAGATAAGGTAAAAAATTATGTCGCTATTGGTTACGCTATAATTCGTGGCGAAGAATGGTTCGACGGAGTTGAAATGCATAGATCGACCAATTGGGAGTATTATAAACAATTTGAAAATGATTTGAATTTTGACTCACCTTTTGATGAATGTACTGAGTTTAACGAAGATTTTGATTTCGATGATGAAGACGATGACGATTATGATTATGACTTTTAAAATAGTTTTCGAGATATAAATTGAGTGGTCAGATAGTCAATATTGGCCTATTTGACCACTTTATTAGTATTCCAAAAAATCAAAAAGTAGTTTACAATTATAGTTTATTCAATTACACTGAAAATCTGTACCGTATTAATATCTCATTTAGACTATAAACCCATGCCAATTAGCGATACTCAATTACTCGAAATTATCCACGTTGGAGAAACCTTTTTAGAAAAGCGCAGATCACCTGAAGAATTAAGAAATCAAATTGATATTGGCTATCGTATTGATGGGCAGTATGTTTTTATTTATGAAACTCGACCGAAATGGACTAATCCATCCGATTTTAAGGAGAGAGATATCGCTAAAGTCACTTTTGTTCAAACCCAGAATGTTTGGAATGTATTTTGGATGAATTCAAATCTTAAATGGATTGGTTATAAACCTATAGCATTGGTTAAAACCATCAAATAGTTTTTTGATTTTGTTGATAAAGATGAACATAGTTGTTTTTTGGGGTAGGAGAGCTACATTAATTTTAAACAAATATTAAGACATCTTTTTGGCAGATACTTATGTAGTTTTGATGATAAGAACCTTGCCACAATAAAAACCGTCGTCTTTAATCATCACCATTTTGTTAAAAATGGCGCTGTTCTCGAAATCCTTTTAGAACAACAAAATTCCTATTATGCTACATCATGTTTTCAAGGCTAACACATCACTTAACTAATACCCAATAAAAACAATTCTCTATAAGACTTTTTTATAAAGTGATATAGAAATATCGTTTAATTCTTCCTGAACCTTTTTAACCTGAGTATATCCAAGATTAGTAAGAAATTGAATTGCTGAAGTATTTTCTTTCAGAACGCTTATTTAACTCAACTTTCGGACTTCAAAAATAAGCTTACGATTTCATTGGAACTAGTGAATTGCTCGAAATCGATGGTGGCATATTTATTACATAAATGGGCAATATTTTGAACAGGGTTATCAGAAACCAATAGCTGACTAACCTCAAATAAGATGATTTGAATACAAGTTAGCATGGCGAGGGCTTGTAATTCTTCCCTATGAGCTTTAAATATTCCCGGAATTGTTTTTTCATCTTTGTGTTTGCGTTTGGCAAATTCCAGCATCATGTATCTGATTAAATCGATAGACAAATGGGCAATAAGCTTGGGAAATTTGCGAGATTCTTAATCATGTTGCATGCCCAAATGTTGCTTTGCATTGTTAAAGAATTCTTCAATATGCCAGCATTTTGAATAGATTTGAGCGATTTCTTCCGCCCTTAGCGTCATATCTGTGCTTGCAATAACATTTCATATTTCGGCGTGTTCAGCGTCAGTTACAAAGAGTAATTTTACCTGTGGCCCATTGAGCATGTGAACTTTCTGGCGTTGCAGTTTGCCCCATTTGTGCTGGATGAAGTGCTTGCGCTTTACAACACAATGACGATAGAAGTCTTCAGCGGTAAAAATGCGTTGCCCAAGCTTATATAATTGTTGGGGACTTTTCTTTACCATGCAAACAACGGGTATGCTTTGGGATAGATTGAACAAGATGCTTGCATGGGCAAACCAAGAGTCATTACACGACATAATCGGCTTTTATGCCTTGCGAAAGCGCATGTTTGACCATTCTTACCATAAGATCTGTACCCTTTTAAGTGGCAGCGGCAATGCGCTCGGCAACGGGATAAGATAGTTCATATTCAGGGTCTGGACCGTAACGTTTTTCCTGATTAGCATTCGTTAGCAACTCAAACTCTAGTGGAATTAAGCTATGCCCATCTGACCAACATAAATTGAGTATGCGTAATCCTTTGAAATAAATACCCTTGCAATGATCGAACATTTTCCCAAGGTATTCGACTTTTTTACTGCAATCTCGTTTAATGGATGTGTCATCAATAATGACCACTTTTTTTGTTTCTCACTAGTTAAATCAAGCAAGAAAGTGATAAGTGGTTGTGCTACCAAGTAGATGAATTTACTCCAGTTATGTAAAGGCTTAGATAAAAATTCATAGTACACACTTCTATGTGGGGCTTCCTTAGAAGAGAACAACTTAAGAGGCGTGTCGATAAAGGCGAGGGCAATAAGATTGCGCAAAAGCAGAGTCGGTTTGGCTCCACATCGTTTGTCGAAGCCACATTGAGAGATTATTTTACTGGAAGTGAATTGTTGTGTCCCTTTGCGAAGCCAAGACACATTAGTAAGACAATTAATTTGTATTTTTGGAAACATGGCTATAGTTCTAAGTAATTGTTCTTTATGTTTTTAGCTGAAAAATATACAATAAAAACGGCACTATATTCATACTTAATTTATTTAATAACAATAACTTATCCTTTGAAAATAGGCAATTTATTTTAGCTGCGATTCCTTAAAAAATGAGGTCCGAAAGTTGAGTTATTATTTGAATTCAAAATATGTTCATTTTCAATACATTAAGAATCTAGGATTCATTGTCAGAAAAAAATGGACATCGAGAACCCAATCACGATTGAAAAAAATAAAATGGAATTTAGAAGTATAAATCCTCACAACGGGGAACAAATTGGAAATTATCAATCACTAACTAAAGAAGAGTTGGAAAAAAAGCTAAACAATAGCCAAAAAGCTTATGAATTGTGGCGGAATGTTTCCCTTTCAGAACGATGTTCTTTGTTAAAAAAAGCAGCTCATATTTTACGAGATAACACCGAAGAGTATGCAAGAATGATTACTCTTGAAATGGGAAAACCAATTTCAGAATCAAGAGCTGAAGTTTTAAAATGTGCTTGGGTTTGTGAATATTATGCAGAAAATACACCTACATTTCTTGAAGATGAAATTATCCAAACGGATGCTAATCATAGCTTTGTGAAATATGATCCTATTGGAAGTGTTTTGGCTATTATGCCTTGGAATTTTCCGTTTTGGCAAGTATTTAGATACGCAGCACCGACCTTGACTTCTGGAAATACTGGATTATTGAAACATGCACCAAATGTTTTTGGATGTGCTGAAATGATTGAAGATGTATTTACAAAAGCGGGTTATCCTAATCATGTATTCCAAAATCTGATTGTTAATCATAATCAGGTTGAACAAATTATTGCACACAAAGGTGTTAAAGCAATTACCTTAACTGGGAGTGAACGAGCAGGTTCAGCAGTTGCAGCTTTAGCAGGGAAATACATCAAAAAAACCGTTTTAGAATTAGGTGGAAATAATGCGTTTATCGTTTTAGAGGATGCCGATATTGATAAAAGTGTGAAAATCGCAGTCACTGCCAGAATGTTAAATGGCGGCCAAAGTTGTATCGCAGCAAAGCGTTTTATCCTTGTTGAAAGTATTTATGATGAATTCATACATAAATTCATAAGAGAAGTAAGTGTTTTGAAAGTAGGAAATCCGATTGATGAAAAAACGCAAGTTGGTCCTTTGGCACGAATTGATTTAGCCAATCACTTGAATAAACAAGTTCAGGATTCCATGAGAAGAGGAGCTGAGTTAGTATTTGGTGGAAATCAATACGACTGTTTCCATGAGCCAACAATTTTAGGAAATGTTACTCCAGGAATGCCAGCATTTGACGAAGAAACATTTGGCCCTTTGGCGGCAATGGTAAAAGCCAAGGACATCGATCATGCTTTTGAACTTGCAGAAAATTCCAATTATGGATTGGGTGTTTCAGTTTGTACAGAAAATATTGAAAGGGCAATAAGTTATGCTTCAAGAATTAGTGATGGGGCTTACTTTATAAACGAACTCGTGAAATCAGACCCAAGATTACCTTTTGGTGGAACTAAACTTTCTGGATACGGCAGAGAATTAGCTAAAGATGGAATGATGGAATTTGTGAATCGCAAAACGGTCTATGTGAAATAAAAACAAATGTCATGCTGGGCCCGACCCTGCATCTCTGCCTAAGCACAAATTTGGCACAATCATAGCGCCTGCGTCCTCGCAGGTGATTTAAATAAAGTAAGCGTCCTCGCTTACAACAATAAAAGTTTAGAATAAGGAAATATGCAAGGATGCTGATTCAAAACATAGAGCCAATAGCATCGTTTACAACAAAAACCGAGTTTGAATTTTGATATCAGCGAGGACGCTGATTCTTATTTTAAGCAACATTGAGGACACTGGCGCTGAAATCAAAACAAAAAAATAGCTTACAAAAAGAAAAAAGCACGAATTCTTTACCTCAAATAAGCTAAATTTTGTTTTCGGAAAACGCTAATTCATTCAATGTTAGATCGTTCCAAATTAACTGAAATACTCCTTAATTCACTAAGTGCGGAGCTTCTTAGATTAAGAAATAGAGAAGTCATCCTCATTTTTCTTTCAGAAACATTTACAAAACAGCAAGGAACCCTATCTGAGGAAATCATTCATACAAGATTAGCAGATTATCTAGAGTTCAAACAAATTGAATCGGATGAGGATAGTGAAATTGAAAGTACCGATTCCTTCGATATTAAAGCTAAAAAATATATTCAAAACTGGACTAACAAGGGATTTCTAACAAATTATCAGGATGAAAGAGGAGAGATATTTTATGAACTTTCTTCACATTCAAACAAAACATTAGACTGGCTATCAAGCCTAAAAAAAGAAGATTATATTGGGACAGAATCGAAATTCAAGAATATTTTTAACCAACTAAAAGAACTAGTTGAATACACCAATGATGATGCAGAGAAACGAATTCAATTACTCGAGGACAAAAAATTAGAAATAGAACAACAAATTCAACGAATAAAAATTGGTGAAGACATTTGCGTATTTGAAGAATACGAAATTGTGCCACGGTTTAACCAAATTAATCAATCAGCCAAGGAATTGTTATCCGATTTTAAAGAAGTAGAAGATAATTTCAAAGAAATCACAAAAAATATTTACCAGAAAAATGCTGATGGAACTCAAAAGAAAAACGATATTCTTGAATTTACATTTGAAGCGTTAGATGAATTAAAAAACAGCCAACAAGGGAAGAGTTTCTATGCATTTTGGTCATTTTTATTAAATCCTGATTTACAAAATGAATGGGAAACCTTAACTAAAGAACTTTATAAAACACTAGAAGAAAAGGGTATAGGTACGAATGATCTCTTTTTAAAAGGAATGAAAAAGCATCTGCATCAATCTGGGCAAAAAGTTTACAAAGCGAATGATAAGATGGCTGAAAAACTCAGCCGGATTATTAGAGAAAACTCCGCTTCAAAATCTGAAATTACCAAAAATGTGATCCAAGAAATTAAAAAAAATCTACTAGAAATTAGTAAATCAAAGAAAAAACCTGATGTGTCTTTAGAACTTGAAACAGACGTTGAAATCTCGATTCCTTTTGAAAGAAAATTGACGTTTCAGCAATCGGAAGAAGTGACGTACGCTTCACAGCCAAAACTTGCCGATGAAGATATCAGCCATTCTAATCATTTAATTAAGTTATTTGCTCATTCCAATATTGACAAAGAAGTACTTAGAAAAAGGATTAAAGCTGTTCTTAGGAATAAATCCCAAACAACTATTTTTGAAGTCATTGAACAAAATGGCGGAATTGAAAAAGGTTTACCAGAGTTATTTGGCTATTTGGGAATCATAAAAGAATTTAAATATTCCATAAGTTCAGAAAAAACGCAAAAAATTACCTTTAATGTTGAGCAAAATAAATCCATTCACATTCCAGAAATAATTTTAACTAAATGAATAATTTGGAGAAACTCATTCAGCCCTATTCTAAGGCGATCGTAAAATTACTCAAATCGCCTATAGAGAGAAAAAACGAATCATTGTGGAATGATGTAATTCATTATCAAATTGAAATTCAAGAGTTTATAGCTCAAATTGGCTTAGAACTTATTGTAAAAAAAGACGAAGGATTTGCTTTTGTAAAACAATTTGAGGATAGTGAAGGCGCCACTTTAGGTCTCATTACAAGAAGACAAATTGGATTTGAAGCAACAATAGTTTTAATTGTATTAAGACAAAGTTTAGAAGAATTTGATAGTAATCCGGTTCAATTTCAAGTTGCTGAAAAGTTTATAACAAATACGGAAATAAAAGAAGAAGTGGAGTTATTTCTTCAAGAAGGGTATAATAAGTTAAAGTTTCAGAAAGACTTAGATAGTTATATCAATAAAATTGTCGAATTGGGCTATTTAAAAGAGATTAGTAAAAAAGAAACGGAAATTAAATATCAAATACATCGAATCATTAAAGAAAAAGTAACGGTAGATGTTTTACAAGAGTTTAAATTAAAATTACAAGAATATGTTGAGTCTATTTAGTACGAGTTCTGCAAAAGCTGGGTTTAGGCTTCACTACATGGAAGTGTATAACTGGGGAACCTTTAACGAGAGAGTGTTCAGAATACAACCACAAAGTAATAATTCCTTGTTAACAGGAGCAAACGCCTCAGGAAAAAGCACATTTATTGATGCTTTATTGACTCTTTTGGTTCCGGTAAAAAAAGATAGATTTTACAATCAATCATCAGGAATTGATAAAAAAGGGGATAGAACCGAAGAAACCTATGTATTGGGTCATTATGGAAATATTCAAAAAGAAGGGGAATACACTACTTCCACTCAAGCTTTGAGAGATAAATCTTGTTATTCAGTAATTCTGGCTTCTTTTTCAAATAGTGATCAACGGTCAATTACCATTTTCCAAGTGAGATGGTTTTCGAATGGAGAATTGAGAAGGACTTTTGGAATTTCCCATGTACCATTAACTATCGAAACGCATTTTAAGGGATTTGATAATAAAGGAAATTGGAGGAAACGCTTAGATAAAACGTATAATGCACAAAGTCACAAAAAAAAGATCGAGTTTTTTGATGGACCAACATCGTATGCTGAGCGATTAGCACATCTTTTTGGAATGCGATCAACAAAAGCTTTGAGTTTGTTTAATCAAGTAGTTGGTGTTAAGGTTTTAGAAGACTTGGATGAATTTATTCGTATGAATATGCTTGAGGAACAAGATGCGGAAGCAGAATTCATTCAATTAAAAGAAAGTTTTCTCACCTTGATGGACGCAAAAACAAATATTGAAAAAGCAAAAGAACAAATTGCACAATTGACACCCATCGATGAAATTGCTAAGAAACTCAGCACTATTCAATCTGAACTTGAACAGTTAAAACGATCTAAAGAATTTTCGGTGTATTGGTTTGCAAAAAAGAAATCGGATTTAGCCGCAAAAGAACTGCTAAAAACAAATGAAAAACTAACTTTACTTAACGCACAATTATCTGAATTAAGAGATAAAGAAGAAGCGTACAAACAAGAGGAAAGAGCATTATCCATTTTGATTGAAAGTGACGAAGTTGGTAGTAAAATTAAAGATTTAGAGAAAGACATTAGAAGTTTAGAACGATCTAGAGAGTTACGATCAAAAAAATTAGATGACTATAATAAACTAGCAGAAGTCACGGACTTAGATGCAAATCCCAATGAAGAAATATTTAAAACGAACCGAGAAAACGCAAGTTTTAAAAAGACGGAATTAGAATCAAAACGTTTAGAAACAGACGAAATATTACGATTAGCTAAAAACAAACGAGAGGAAATAAAAAGTAGTCTAGATGAAAAAGTGGAAACGATTTATGCGCTACAAAAGAATAAAAACAATATAACTGGTCGAGTTGCCGAAATTAGAGATGAAATTATTGAAATAATTGGCGCGACTAAAGAAGAAATTCCATTTATTGGAGAGCTTATTAAAGTAAGAGAAGATGAATCTAACTGGGAAGCATCAATAGAAAAGGTTTTACACAATTTCGCGCTACGATTAATCGTCCCTGAAAAATATTATACTCAAGTGAATGAATATGTTAATAAAACCAATTTAAAAGGCAGAATTATCTATCAACGTTACCGAGGTTTTACTTCATTGGCGAATATGCATAATGCAAGTACTTCTCAAAATGCCTTAATTAACAAATTGGAATTCAAACCAAAAAATATTTATGCTGAATGGTTAGAAGATAAGATTTCAAATCAATTTAATTATGCTTGTGTGAAAGATTTAAAAGAGTTTAATCTCTATGATGAAAAAGCCTTAACAAAAGAAGGTTTAATTAAGTTTTCAAAAGGAAAACATGAAAAAGATGATCGAGCCCATGTAACTAAAAGAGAAAATTATGTTTTAGGATGGGATAACAAAGACAAAATTCGGCTTCTTCAAAACGAGATAAAATTACTTCAAGAACAAGAGAAGAAAGAAATACAAGAAATTCGCCGTATTGAGCAGGAAATTAAATCAATAGAAAGTAAAAAAGAAGCGTATTCCGATCTGTTTAAACTGTTTACGAAATATGATGATATTGATTGGGAAACGTATGCTGTTGAAATTCAAGCCAAAGAATCACAAAAAAACGAATTAGAAAAAACGAATAATCGAGTTCAAGCGCTTCAAATACAACTCAAAGAAGTGCAAGATAAACTGAAAAGATTAAGTGAAATCGAGATAAAAAGTAAAGACAGGGAAATCTTCCAAATAGAAGAAAAGGGTAACAGAATAAAATTGGAACTTTCTGAAAGTCAAGAACTGCTAAATAGTTTAGGTGATAAAGATGTCTCTGAATTTGAGCAAAAAAATCCTACTTTAATGGATATAGACTACGATTCACTTGAGTCTCAACAAAAATTATTTCAGGAAGAAAATACAAAACGAATTAGTGAGCAACGCACAGATAAACAACAAAATGAGCGAGAAGTCATTTTAAAAATAAATGCGTTTAAACAACCTTCTGAAGAAATAACCGCAAAATTTAGAGATTGGCGATCGGATGTAAGCCGTCTTCCAGATTCAACCAACTTAGAATTTATTGGTGAATATGAAATCTTTTTAAAACAATTAGTTGACGATAATTTGCCAAAATTTGAAAAGAAGTTCAATGATTATCTACAAGAAACCATTACGAATAAAGTAGGTAATTTCAGATATTTTTTTGAAAATTGGTCCGATTCACTAAAAGATAATATTCGTCTTTTAAATGAATCCTTAAAAGAAATCGATTTTAGAGAAATGGATTTTAAAACCTATATTCAACTTGTTACACCAAACAGAATTAGCGATGAAGTAAAAGAATTTCGAGCTTTACTTCAAAAAGCTATCCCAAATATTAGAGAAATGGAGACTTCCATTGATGGACGGAAAAATCATTTTTACGCAAATATCGAGCCATTTATTTCGAAATTGGAAAATGCAGATTGGCGAAAAAAAGTAATGAATGTACGGTCTTGGTTTACCTATAAAGCAGAAGAATTTTATAAAGAAACTAACGCAAAATTTAAAACTTACGAGAATATGGGTCAGCTTTCAGGTGGTGAAAAAGCTCAATTGACCTATACTATTTTAGGTTCAGCTATAGCTTATCAATTTGGATTAACTAAAGAAGGATTACAAAGTAATTCGTTTCGTTTTATAGCCATTGATGAAGCATTCAAGGCTCAAGATGAAGATAAAGCAAGATATTTGATTACACTTTGTAAACAATTACATCTTCAATTATTAGTGGTGACACCAAGCGATAATATTCATATTGTAGAAAATGACATTTCATTTGTTCATTTTGTTGAAAGGAAAGATGAAAAATATTCATGGTTATATGATATGCCCATTGAACAATTTAAAGACGAAAAAACTAAGTTCTTAAATAATGATTAGTCCAGCTGAAATAAAAGTAAAAGCAGAGCGAAAATACAATTCGGTCCTGCAAAATCTATTAGATAATATCCCATTTACAAAACTAATTATTCGGGGAGATAAAACATATTCAAAGTCTTCCTTATCTGAATTTGAAAAAGAACTAGAACTGATTTTGAGTCATTCAAAAGAAAAAAGGGCATATGGATATACACTTGATTTTCAAAAAGTAAAAACTAACTATCTAGGAATTCAAGATCTGCCCATTTCAATTTACTTTGAATCAGAAAAAGACTATTTGAAATATTTAGGAAAGGAAAAAGAAGTAGAACAATTAAAAATAAATGCAGAAAATATTTGTTCAGAACTACCTGAATTAAAAGAATGGGTGCTTAAAAATCCATCAAAAATAATTATATACTCTAAGGAATGGGACAATCTTATTTTAGTTTGCCAGTATTTTAAAGATAATCCTAATCCCAACTTATTTGTGAGAGAATTACCAATTGCTGTTCATACCAAATTCATTGAGCTATATCAGAGTATTCTTAAAGATTTATTGAACGTTTTACTTTCAGATTATCTGAATGAAAAAGAGACAAAGTTCGAAAAACGGTTTAATTTGAAATTCGCTGAGCCACAAGTTCGTTTTAAAATTCTCGATAAAGCGATTAGCGCTACATATTTTTCAGGGCTAGATGATTTAGCTATTCTGATAAGTCAATTTGAACAACTAAATTTACCAATTCAACAGGTAATTATTGTTGAAAACAAGACTTCACTTTACACGACATTAACCCTGCCAGAATTGAAGAAAACAATAGCTGTATTTGGAGGTGGTTATGGTGTTATAAATCTAAAAAATGTGGCGTGGTTCAAAAATGTGAACCTTTTTTATTGGGGTGATATTGACGTTCAGGGTTTTGAAATATTATCCCAATTCAGAGGGTATTTCTCACATGTTAAAAGTATGTTAATGGATCAGAAAACGTTTGACTTATTTTTTGAAAATGATGCAGGAACACCGAGTTCGATTTCAATTGGTTTAAATTTACTATCTGATGAGCTAGCTGTTTACAAGCTTTTAAAAACCAATAATTGGCGTCTTGAACAAGAGAAAATTCCATTATCATATGTAAATGAAGCCCTAAGTATGGATGTCTATAAATCATAGCGACAGCGTCCACGCTGGTGTTTAAAAAAAAAGTAAGCGTCTTCGCTTACAACCAAATAAAAAAGAAATGAAGAGCTTAGCAACGCAATGATTTAAAAAAAAGGATGTCAGCGAGGACGCAGGCGCTATTTTATTTTTATGCATCTTATATTTCAATAAAATTGGATTACTTAATTATCGTCATCATGCGAGATTGAGTATGACCATCTGCCGTAAGTTTGTACAAATAAATTCCACTTGACAAATCAGAACCATCAAATTGCATTTGATATTCACCTGCGCCTAAAACAGAACGGGTAAGCGTAGAAATCAATTTCCCATTAATTTCAAAAACAGCTAACTCAACAAAACTTTGTTTTTGTAAAGTGAACGAAATTACAGATGAAGGGTTAAAAGGATTCGGATAATTTTGATTCAAAAACAGGTTAAGACTCGCTTTGGTTTCATTTTCAATGGAAACAGCACTAGTTTCACCCGCAAATGCACCAATGGTTACCGAATTATTTATTACCTGAATGGGATTGCCATAAAGGTCAGTTTCTGGAAATTTGGGCACATTTTCGAAAATTCCATAACCTGCATTTGGAAATGGAATTTTTGAAAAAACTAAACCTTTTTCAAAAGCTGGACTAGATTTATCGAGTTGATACCCATCTGTATGAGTTGCACCAGCATCAACAAAAAGGGGGTCAGCTTGTACTTTTTTTTTATCAAGATTTGAAAATCCAGATCCAATATTCCCAAAAAATAAATTATTCGAAACCATGAGTTCACTACCAGCAGAAATGTCATTTACCCATTCATCTTTTCCAATAGAGCCACCATCAGCTACATAAAATAAATTGTTAAAAATATAGGTGTCTAGACCTCTCAATAATATTCCAGGATTACGATTACTTCCAACAAAAATAGTATTATTGTAAATATAATTGTTATTTGAACGAATGTTTCTACTCGTACCTGCATAATCCGAAATCCAAAGAGAACGTGCATTAGTGCGAATTCCATCATTAACGCTCACATTATATCGATAAACAGAGATATCATTATTTCCTAAAATCTCGATAAAGCCACCTTCACTGTCTTCTGTATAATTATATTGAACAAAAATATTTGTATTAGTATGATCAATATGAATACCATACGTATCGGCAGGGCCTCTTGCGTGTAAGGTTTTATTAAATTGGGCAAGTACATTTTTACAGTTATAAAACCAAGCCCCACTTCCTCGTTTTGCCATTCTTTCATCTGCATCAGATCCAGGATATTCAAACGTATTGCCTTCCATAAGAACATTGTAAGAACTGCCAGGTGTTATGCCAGATCCACCTGTTTTATAGGTATGGTTATTTCTGAAAACAAGATTACTATTTCTATTTAAGGAATCATTACCAACACCAATTGCAGCACCAGCATGTTGCGCCCATATTCCAAATTTTCCTGTTAAGGTTATATAACAATTTTCAACCAATACTGAATTAATGTTTTTAGGTGAATTTGTTCGAGTACTTTGAAAAAAAATCCCTGCAACCTGTAAATCATCGAAATCAACACCAGCCGTAGTAATTGCAAATACTTCACGAACGGTCACATTTCTGATTATCAAGTTTCTCATTGAATAATCGCTGTTATTAAACACATGAATACCAAAAGCTCTTTGATCACTTTGAATAGGTAAGGTATAATCTGCATTCGATGCTGTCCGTTTTACCATTCTATTATTAGTTACTTCAATATCTTGGAAAATAATATTCGACTTATTGCGAATAAGAACAGATGCTTCAAATGAACCACCTTCTGAAGGCGCTGAATTTATAATAGGTTTTTCAGTATCTCCATAACTTGCGTATGTAATTGGTTTTCCATCAGCTCCTGAGACCTTAATGAAAAGCTGACCAATAAACTCATCCCCAGTTTTAAAAAGAATAGAATCTCCAGGGGCAAAATCAAACGTATTTACTTTTGAAAGTGTTTTCCATGCTAATGAAGAACTCAAACCTGAATTTTCATCATTTCCATCAGATGAACTTATATAATAGTTTGTTTGTTTGAATAAGAGTAATGAGATTATAAATAGAAGCATACCAAACGCTAGATTAGGTGATTCAAAAGTAAGGCTGAATTGAAAGCATATCGACTCAATCAACTTCGCCTAGTTATATGTTAACGATAACATTTTTAGTTATCAAAACCAATTACTCTATAAAATAAAGTGGAAATGGTTGATTACAGACTAATTAAACAAGAAAGAGAATGGATGGAATCCGCAATTAAAAGTCAAGAAGTTGATTTATAAATGGAAACAACAAAAACAGGTTCTCCACATATAATACGAATTTTTAAAACTCAACAATCGTATATATAACAACTACTTCTGTGGGAAGAAGATGTTCAATTATTAAAAAAGTTTATGTAATGGACTTTTCTTTAAATAATAGAGCTTACTAATTTTATAAAGTGATATGAAATTAAATAAAATCATTAAAAACAGAAGATGAGTTTGAATGTTGAAATCAGTTTAGTATCTATCTTAACTTGATTGCGTTTCAATGAATACTTTAGAGGTGATTTGATTTTCAATTTGCACCACTTTTACTGATAATTTATAAGCTAGCCTAACTTTTAAATCGAATAGTAACGTTAAAGTCACTAAGAAAATTAATTCAAATACAATTGGTAAAAACACAAGACCTTTGTGGATGGAAAAGATTATAATGGATGATAGAATAAATAACTTAAATAGTAGCAAATTGGGTGCTCAAATTAAATCTGCTTTAAAAAAACTATTTTTATCCCTTAGTTTATTTACGTTAAAATAATTGAGTTAAAAGATTTTAAATCTCTAATAATAGTATAGTAAATAGCATATTTTTATAGTATATTATAAAACTTTCTAAGACAGTTCAAAATTTGATCTAAAGTATTCTGTTTATTAGTTGATAATGAGAGCGTCATTGAGTAACTAATTTCTAAAATCATTGAATAAAAATGAAAGTTATCACTTTATTTCTATCCATCTTAAGTAGTTTTATATTTTTGTTTTCTGATGTAAAAGGGCAGGAAATATGGTATAGCTATCAAACAGGAGAGTGGGGCGATTCAAATACATGGACACTAGATGGAGCAACCGCACCAGCGTTTGTAAATCCATCATCGTTAATACCTGGTGTTTTAGACAATGTAATCATTCGAAATGCTCATTCTGTTTCAATGTTAGATGGCAGTTCTGTAATTCTTAATTCAATAACAATTGCTTCTTTAACAATTAGAACAGGTTCTAGTGTAGATTTATTATCAAGTTCGGGGCACAATTTTACTGATATTTCGGGAGGTGGAACCTTATTTATGACTGGGGTAAGAAATGAAAATGGAGATGGTATTGGAACAAATGATGTCTTTGAAGAAAATTTACCAGATGGAAATTACGTTGACTTTGCAGATCCTTTGCTTGGTGGGACGATTGAGATAAATACAGGTTCGAATAATATTCCGTTTTTATTTAGTGATAATTTTACTGGCATTACAGCTACCGCTTCTGGAGGGATTTCCAAGAACTTACAAATCAATATGGGCGATACGGATGACAGAGCTATTCTTCAAAGAGATATAGCTCAAACCGGTGATCTTATTGTGACAAGAGGGAATTTCCAAATTCATTCAGATAATGCAGAAACATTTGAAGGAGGAACATTTGGGAATGTTTCCAATACAAATCTTGATTTGTTAATTAATGGAGATGTAAATATCAATATTAATGGTCAAATCACTACTGGTACTGCAAATCAAAGACATCAATTTCAGATTGATGGAGATTTCATCAATAATGGTTCCAACATTACATCATTCACCCAAAGAGTAACACAAACAGTTAACTCAGAAGCCACAGATGGTATAGTAGATCTCATTTTTTTGAATACAGTAGATGCTCAAAGTATCATTTGTAATGGACCGACCAATTTTTATCGAATTGAAATCGACAAAGGTAATCAGGCTATTGAACTTAGTATAGAAGCATCAGTAAATGGAAATTTTAAATTATTGGGCTTTGCTAATCAGGGACATGGATTTACATCGCAATTAGTAACGAATACCAATGCTTTGGGCTTGATATCAGGTGCTGTAAGACTAGGACTATATTGTAATGTGGAGCCTATAAACGGTGGGGCAGGAAACTACAATATTTCAGAAAATGCGGCACTTATTATAGATGGAGCTTTTGTTGGAAAGCAAACTGGACCTGCAATTGTACCTTATGGTTTAATCCTTGTTGAATCTGGAACCTTAGTTTCTCAACCAGGAAGTGGAATAACGACAAGAGATAACGGAACGTTACGAACAAATGGAGGAACAGTTTATATTTCACAATTCCGCACCTCGGTTGATGGAGCATCGGCAGTTGGTGGTTATGAACAAAATGGAGGCGAAGTAACCGTAGGTGATTTTTCAGGTATTCTAGGTCCTAGTGGAATTACCTACAACAATACCAATCCAAACGCTAATTATTACACGTTTTCATTAACTTATACTGGGAATGTATTCGTAATGTCAGGTGGAGTTTTACATGTTACAGAGCCTTCAGATAATGATCAAGGATCGATTTTTATCAATTCTACTCCAGATAATTATAGCGTAACAGGAGGAACAGTAAATGTAACTTCCACAAATGACGGAGAAGCACGAATTACATCTCGAGCACCATTCTTTAACATGAATTTAACGAATGCTACAAATTCGACTGCAAGTACAGCTATAATCTCAGTACGTTCAGGTACAAGTGCAGTAGGAAGTGATCCACAAACGATCACAGATCCTGATCTTGTTATTCTAAACGACCTCATCATTGAAACTGGGACATTACGAACAAGTGGTAATGATACCTATGGAACTTTTTTAGATTTATCTCCAGCTGGGGTTAGTGCTAATCTTGTAGTTGGGAGAAATCTTACAATAAAAAACAGTACAGTTCTTGATGTCTTTAGTGGAAACGCAGATAACGCTGGAAGTTCAAAAATTACTTTTAATGGAACCTTAGCTTCTACACTTACTATCGGTGATATAACAACGTATGATTTAAGCTTAACAGGTTATATAGACCCAGAAGGAGATACGCCTTATACCAATTGGGAGCTTCCTTTGTATGATTTAACCATAGATAAATCTGGTGAAATTCTAACTCTTGCCGCTACTGGAACTTCCTATGATGCTGGCAGTACCGCTTTAATTTCTGATGGAGCAGGAAACAAAAATATCAACGACACAAGAAATAATATCCTTAAAGTCGCTAATAATTTTGTACTTGAGGAGGGTTCTGTTGATTTAACTCAATATAGTCTTCGACTTTATGGTGAAGTAACCAATAAAGGCATTCTAGGTGTTGATGCAGATCCAATTAACGCCGAAGTTAAGATGCGTGAAGAAACAACTGGAGCAACTAGGACGATTACGACTATAGATGGAGCCGAATTTGGAAATCTAAGAGTTAATTCTGGCAATGGTCTTATTGCCTTCACAAGTGATGTCTATGTAAAAAGGCTTCATTACAAATACGGAAGAATTAACATAGGCTCAAACAATTTAAAAGTTGACAAGCTCGTGTTCTCATTGAATTCAGCTGAGGTTGTCGCTGATGATTTTAGTGTTGAAGATATGATTATTATGGATGGTAATCCTTCTGATGGTGGATTATCGCTTTATGTTCCTGCTGCAAATAATCCCGGACTAGCAGATACTGATGCAGGTAATCCAACGTTCAATTCAAATGTATATTTTTTCCCAATAGGAACTGGCACAACGAATGCGTACCCTGGCTCGCAATATTCACCAATGAATATCCGCTTAGCCGCAGGTGGCTTTACAGATGATGGTTATATCACAGTAAATGTGGTTAATAGTCAATTGCAAACAGCTGGGCCACACCCCTTAGGAAACGATGTATTGAATCGTTATTTCAGAGTACGCCACGAAGGGTTTGGAACCGTTCCCAAAGTGGAACGATTCCGTGCAACAGTAACTGAAATAGATATTCCAGATGGTTCCAACGATGTAGAGATGATAGATAATGATGCACAAATATGGAATCCAGCTTGGATTTTAGATTCTTCTCCTTACACTCGAAATTATGAGCTAAAAACTGGTGCGCTAGAAAGTTCTGGTTTTCGAAATAATGGAGCACAAGATATTGAAATATTCTTCTGGGGAAATATTTGGAACGGTTCTAGCTTTGACGCAAATCCAGCAGGTGGATTCGATTTAGTAGAAGCAAATTATTCAGCAGGGGTTCTCACTAAATTTGAAGGTGAACCAAAAGTTTATTATACCAGACGTCCAGGAGACGGATTTACGATAAAGTGGAATAATGGCAATAACTGGACATTTGCTCCAAGCGATATCGATGGTAACACTACAATTGATGATTATGAGCTTCATGATACAAGACAACCTGTCGCTGGAAGTTTTCCTCAAGCAGGTGATATTGCCGTTATTGGCTGGGTTCCATTTGGTGATCCTGGAGGTACTGATGGCGCCCCTCATGGTATAGCTGTTGACGGCATTAGTGTTGATTTTGCCGAAATTCGTTTTAATCAGATGAAAGATGCATCGGGAAATCCAACAGCTAGACAATACGCCTATAATTTCCAATTCAGACCAACACTTGTAATCAATGATGCTGGAGCTCAACTTAATGGAAGTGTTGTTTCGGGTGAAGGTATTATTTGGATGAGATGGGGAGGAAGTAAAGCTGATCCCGATTTATCGACAATTGACATTGGAGATTTTGTTCGTCAAGATTCTTCTTATTTCCTATATGAAACAAAAAGTGGTGTGTACAATAATGTTCCAAGTAAAGTACCGAATCTATTAATTTCAGCTGATGGATGGGGAGGAAAAGATCGGAATTATGAATTATCAACAAATTTAACCGTACGACAAGATTTTGAGCTTCTTGGTGATATCAATCTTATTCTGAGTTCTGGAGCGACTGGAGACATAACTGTTAACCGAGATTTGAAAATTTTCAGAAGTAATGTACATGGTAACGATAGTGGTGGTAATGGGAGAATTGACTATCCAAACAACGCTTCAAGAACCATTGAAATCCTTGGGAATTTAAGGCTAGAGAATGCACAGGCGATTGTTAGAGTGGCAAACCCTAATACAACGCAAAATAAGAGTGATTTAATAGTTTATGGGAATATTACTCAAGATGTAGGTTCTGGTGGAGGTCTTCAATTGTATTCAGCAGATAATAAAGATTATGTAGAACTCACTCTAAAAGGGGCAGGGACTCACCGCTTTGAACCTGTATCTGGTGCCGATCCAACATTATATAGCTTGGTCATAGATAAAGGAACCTCAATTAGTTCAACTTTTGAATTTGCGACCGATGTTTCTTTTCCTAATCCATCAGGAATCGGTCAACAACCTGTTGAATTAGTAAATGGACTTCTAATTTTAAACGATCCAGGAATATCAATTATCCTTTCCGATGCTTCAACTGGTAATTTCAGCATTCCAAACACTTCAAACCCAAGAAGTTCATCAGGTTCGGCAGGACTAGAAGTTAAACAAGGTATAGTCTCTGTAACCGGAGCCAATACAGGAATAGAACTAGATGGTCCATTAATTCTTTCTGGTGGCGATGCAGATTTTGCAGACGGAACTAACAATAATTTTATACAATATTCAGTTGGAGGTTCAGCTACAATTACAATTAAAAATGCCGCGTCTGAGCTAAGAGTTGGAACTCAAATAAGAAGGACCACTTTCTCTTCATCTGGTATTCTGAATTTACAGGTAACAGCAGGAAATCTATTTATTGGAGAAGGATCGGGTGGAGAACCTTCGCGTGGAGTTTTAGAGATTTTAAATTCAGGAAGCTCTTTTACTCATACAGGTGGAACAATTACCCTTCTTAGTGATAATAACTATGGTACTGCTCCAACGATAGCATCTCTACTCTTAGAACCGACTTCATCAAACTTGAGCGGTTCAACTATTATTGTTAATCTAACCAATAACGATAAGGATTTTAGCATTAATAGTACCATAGCATTAAATAATGTTACTCTTCAAAGTACAGCAGGAGTTGGAAGTGAAACTGTAGAGTTACAAACCAGACCTCTTACAATTAATGGAGATTTATTAGTTCAAAATGATATTGAATTCCAATCAAATAATCTAAATTTGACCTTATTGGGAGATTTTATTTTAACAGGTACTTCGAGTTATACCCCTAGTCTTAACACAACAACGTTTACAGTTGCAAATTCACAAACCAATACATTAAGTGGTACCACAACAGTTCCATTTTTCAATTTTACTAAAAATGGTTTGGGAACACTGGAATTAGGAAGTGATATTTTAGTGAGTGGAGCCAAGTTTGATTTATTAGCAGGAACATTGAATGACGCTGGAAATATAAGCAGCTTTACTGGTCAGCAATTTACAAATAATGGAACGCATGCTTCTCCTTCTAATTCAAACATAAATGGTGTCTTATTTAACGGATCTTCACAACAACTATTAAAAACAGATGGTAATGCTGTATTTGGCAATATTATAATAGATAATGCTTCTGGAGTTGCGCTACCAGATGTGAGTCAGGAGTTTCGTTTAAACAATCGCCTGGTTTTAGACAATGGGGTAATTGATATTGGACCAGCTTTATTCGTGTTTTCGCCAAATAGTGAAATAGTTGGTGATGCTGCATCTGAAGGTGTATTTGGGTCAGAATTTGCTAATTTTAGTGAAACCAATCAGATACAAACGAATAGTTCTATCATCGATTTTGGTGTTGAAAAGGAATTTAATGCAAGTACAACTACTGATTTTACCTTTCCTGTTGGTGAAGAAACACGATATACACCAGCTAAAATCAGTTTTTCAACAGCTGCAAGTGGAACTTCTGGCTCAACTAGTGGCTCTGTTCGTGTGCGACCTAGAAACTCCGTTGCTCCAATTATGTTATCAGAAAGCCCAGCTGTTCAGAATGCTATTTTGCAATACTATTGGCTTGTGAATTCCTCAGATTTAACAGGATTCGAAGCAGATCTTATTTTTAATTATGATGATGAAGTAATTGGAACCGATCCAGAATCGAGTTATTTGGGAGCACTTGCTTTTTTTGCTGACTCAGATAATGGCGTTAGTGATGGAATCGGTACAGTAAATACTGGTACAAATTTAATCACCATTCCCATTAATATGCCAATTTCTGTGCCTGTAGATTCATTAACAAATGATGAAAACTTCTCAGGTGAGTATTTTGCTGGTGATCCTGCCACAATTCCAGATGAATTTGTGGCCATTTTATATGATAATAACACGGGCAATGGTAATGTGAACGATCCTGCCAATTATTGTTTTGATTCTAATGGGGACGGAAGTTGTGATGGTGAAATTCGTCCCACAGATTATAGTGCTGAAATTACCGGAGGTCTTATCACTTTAGAAGATGCATCAACATTAACTTTAAATGTTTCTAATGTAACGTTCTCAAGAACAACAATTCCTTCTAATGCCACTATATTTGTTGCGGCTGGTACTAACGGTCATAGTTTAGGTCAAGTTAGCGGATCGGGCACAATTCGAATTAATAGCAATTCAACCAATGCTGCATTACCTGTAGGTGATTATGCAAGCTTTTTTACATCTTGTGTTAGTGGTGGAGGGGCATTAGAATATGGTGGAACAGGAAATTACACCGTTTTAAATGAAACCAACTTGGTTCGTAATTTGCTTTTAAATGGAATTGGATCAAAAACAATGGTATCAAATAATGTGAATATTTGTGAAGATATTAGAATAGAAGATGGTTCACTTACATTTGCAAATGGATTCACTGTTACAATAAATAGAGATTTTATCCTAACCGATGGTACTGTAAATTTAGCTCAAAATGGAACCGTAACGGTTTCAAATGACTTAACATTAAATGCGGGTACCTTGAATGGAGCAACCAATACAACTTTGAAATTACAGGGAGATATGAATCGTGTAGGTACAAGTGTAGATTTTGGAACATCGACTGTACTTGAAATAAATGGTTCATCACAACAACAAATTACAGGCACATTTGTAAGTGGTAACGAATTAGGTAGTCTAACGATGAATAATGCTGCTGGCCTTCAGCTGAATAATGATGTTGAGGTACAAGGTACATTAAATCTAACTGATGGTGTAATTACAACGAGCCGTCCAACAGTTGAAAATCCGATAAGTACAGCAGGTGCAGAACTATTTTTGAGTACAGCTGCAACAAGTACTGCAGCTTCAGATTCAAGTTATGTAAATGGAATGTTAACAAAAAGAAGTCTAGGAACTTCTTCAAATTTCACTTTCCCAGTAGGACAGTCTGGATTTTTAGCTCCACTTTTGGTTAGTAATCCAACAATAGTTACCGATTGGACTGTATTTTATAGAAATAGTAATCCACAAAATATAAGTGATAACATAAATTTTGGCGCTGCTAGAACCATTTCTGAAGTAGAATATTGGGTTGTTAATGGAACAGGCAGTGCAACTATTGCTATTACTTACGGCGAGCAGTCTGGTGTTGCTAATCCATTAGGATTAAGTATAGCAAGATTAAAAGATGATAATATCGATGGTAATTTTACTATTGCCGATGAATGGGCTCTTGTAGATGTGAACAATTCAAGTACCGATAAATATTTTGGAACTTTGACCACAACACTTCCTCAAAGCTTCAGTACTGATATATTTACAGTTGGCGAACAACAATCTGGAGCTCTACCAATAGAGTTGACATATTTTAAGAGTGTTGAGCAACCAAATGGGTTACTGCTTATGTGGGAAACTGCTACGGAGTTAGAAAATTATGGATTTACAATATTACGTTCTGAAATATTGGAATCTGTAAAAACTGATACATCATGGACAGAAGTTCAATTTGTGAAAGGAGCAGGAACAACTACAGAAGTTCAAAATTATGAATTTTTAGATCGTTACGCATCAGTTGCAGGTTCATATGCTTACAAACTTAAACAGATAGATTTTGATGGTAAAACGAATTTATTTGGGCCTATCATTGCAACTTTGACGGCTCCTGATAAATCGAATTTATTGAATAATTATCCGAATCCATTCAATCCTGTTACTACGATTCCATATGAACTTTCAAGACAAAGTAGAGTTAGAATTGAAGTTTTCGATATTTTGGGAAGACGTGTAGCTACTTTAGTAAACAATACGCAGCAATCTGGACGTTATTTAGTGAATTTCGATGGAACTCGGCTTGCATCTGGAAGCTATATTATACGCATGG
>Ga0210034_1001061_pt1 | contig 25451 bp, 13 predicted proteins | sample CryGeymeta201505_FD_185466 | JGI IMG/M metagenome (GOLD analysis project Ga0210034, IMG submission 185466) | Groundwater microbial communities from Crystal Geyser aquifers in Utah, USA - Crystal Geyser metaG 2015-05 (SPAdes) (version 2) | ecosystem: Environmental > Aquatic > Deep subsurface >... | reverse complement strand
AGCGGCTCAGCTGCTTGATCGTCAATACTGACACAAAAGCGAAAAATCGGAATGTAGCGCAGCCTGGTAGCGCACTTCGTTCGGGACGAAGGGGTCGGAGGTTCGAATCCTCTCATTCCGACCAAATTTCTTCAATGAAATCAATGGTCTAGAGAAAAATAGAGCAGACAGTGCCTGCGAAAACAGGCGAAAAGGAGCGAACTGCTCCACTTCTGCTCCAAATGGCCTTGCGCCTGGTTTCGTCATCCTTCGCCTTTCTTCGCACAAAGCACCGTCTGCGCCGCAAAGCGCAAGCGGGGCCCAGTCGGCTATCAACCCATTTGGGGCTCCCCATTCAGGGGTCTAAAGTGTGATTTGACCAGTCGACTCCTAAAGTTTTATTGAATGCCTACACGGTTTCTCAGTAACTTTTTTAGGAATCATTGTGTCCACGATTACCAACCGTTCAAACTACCTCGTCTCCGTCCCGCGCAGCAAAGACCTGCCGCGCAGCTTCGCTTACAACGCCCAGCCCGCAATCTGCGCTTATGTCAAGCAATTGAGCGAGCAAGGCATCAAGCCAGTCATCAAGCAACTGGAAGACAAGCTGCAAGTGCGCACCCGCCGCATCGGTCATAAAAACCAACTCATCACCTTCAAGTCGGCCGCCGAGGCCGACGCGCATATCAAACGCATTGAATCGGAACAGACGCAGGGGCTTTTCATTGATTACACCGCTGCGGCGAATGTCACATTCGCCGAATTGATTCAAAAATACATCATCGAAGAGTGCCCCGCACTGAAGGGGGGCGGCGAAACCACCATTTACATGCTGAATGCACTGGTGGAAGACAGCACCGGCGAGCTGAAAAAGCGCATCGCCCTGCGCAAGCAGGAAATGAAAGAATTCGGCAAAACTATCACTAAGTTAAACGCCAACCGCCTGCCCATGGGCTGCCTCGAATGGATGCAGCTACCCTTGACTCAAATCAAGTCCACGCACATTGAGGAATTTATCGCGGACCGTGTCCAGTACGTGGAGCCTTCGAGCGTGGACCGCCAGCTCGACCTGATGTCGGCTGTTTTCAACCGGGCCACGGCCTCCTGGGGCTACCACCTCGAGAAAAGTCCCATGACCGGCGTACGCCGTCCCAAATACTTCAACGAGAGGGACCGCCGCCTACAGGACGACGAGGAAGCACGCCTGCTCGACCAGGCTCGCCGAGAAGACCAGTTGCGCTCGATGGAGCTGCGGGTCACTGAACTGGTCGCAGCCGAACTTCTAAGCGCCGCGCAGCTGCCGACCCACTATGGTCGCAATGAAGCGCGCAAGAGTGCATACGAGGTGGCGCGCCGCAAGGCCATCAGCGATGGTTTTGCGCATATCCCTTTCTACGAAACCTTCATCCAGTTCCAGTTGGCGACGGCGGCGCGCCGGGGCGAGGCACTGGGATTGTTTTGGACGCAGGTGAATTTCACAAAACAAACCGCGTACCTGCCCGCACCGAAAAATGGCAAACCGCGCAACCTGATTGTTCGCCAGGATATCCTGACCCAAATGACTCAACTGCCCCGCAGTTCGGACCAGTTGTTTGACATCGGCTTGGCCGAATTGGTGAATGCATGGGTCAGGATGTGTGAAAACGCCGGCATCATGGACCTGCACATTCACGATTTGCGCCATGAAGGCATCAGTCGCGCCGCCGAATCGGGCCTATTCCCAAGTGTCATTGATTTGCAGGCGTTCAGCGGCCACCGTGACATCCGCAGCCTGTCCCGTTATTCTCACCTCAATTCCAACGTGATGGCCGAGCGACTGGAACAGGCTGAAGAAAATCGACTGCAAACCCTCGGCCACAAAGGCCGCGAGCGCCTTAAAAGCAGCGAGATGCATTGGCTGGGTGGCTCTGCGCCAGTCGCGTCGGCCACGCCTGTCCTCGCCAAGCCCGAGATGACGAAAACTGACAGCTCGGCCATGGCTACTTCAAAGACTGATGATATCCAGAGCGGTAAGGTGGTCGGGTTGATGCGCCGCGCGCCCCGGCCCGTGGCCTGATTCGAATTCGAGTCGTCACCCGGCGCCCTTTACCAGACGCGCCGTCAGGTAGCCTGCGGTGCGCGACATTATTCGCCTCCGGATTGACCACTTGACTTTGAGCATAAAAAAATGCGGCGACTTGCAAAGGTCGCCGCATTTGAATCAGCTGGGCTGACCGGCCAAGATGCAAGCGCGCATCCCGGCAAGGGCATAACAGTCACCCGTCGCCACCACCTGACCTATCTGGCACGAAACTGTGCCATCAGGCTCCACCTCAAATTGAGCGCACAGACTCTGCAGCTCGTCCATCAGTTGCTTCAAGTTCACGCTTTCAAAATTTGCCGCAACCACGGGCAGTTGGTGCTCCGCAAAAAAGACGCTCACTTCCAGGTGCTCTTCATCCACAACGATGCACGGCCCTTCAGGTGGCCCGTAATGGGGAATGTTGAGTGAATCCAGATAACGGCGCTGCAATGCCAAGCCGGTCAGCGCATTTACTTCCTTGTCCTGCTCCATATTTTTCCTTCATGCAACGACATGTCGCAGTTTGTATAGCCACGTCCTTTGGGACGCTTTAGCCCATTCGAATTGGCGCTCGCTACACGACGCTGACGGGCTGCGCGGTGCAGGCCGAAAAAAGTGCCCTCTCCCCGCTCCAGCCGACCAAAGCGATGAGGGGAAAGGGCACTAAGGGTGACCAGAATGTTACGTATAGCACCACGGTCTCCATCAGGGGGCCTCTTTGACAAACTCTTCTCGGCAGCTGGCGCTGCCTCTGGCGTGCTACGAAGCGCAAACCTACCACGACCCCCTGCGTCCAGGGTTCTTTTCAATGTTGGTGCGCGGGCCCAATGGCGTCATGCGACAGCAGTCCGGCAATTTGGCGCAACTGCCCGACATCATCCGGCGGCTGGACCCGACGCTTGACTGCTGGATTTCGCAGGGCGAGTTTTTTCGACGCAACCGGCGGCTGGTCAACTTGTGGCGCATGCCACTGGCCTATATTGACCTGGACACCTATAACGTGGAGCGCCTGAAAGGGCGCCCGCCTGAATTTCTGCTCGCCTGTCTGCTGCAGAAATGCGAAGATTCCGGGCTGCCTGAGCCCAGTCTCGTCATTTATTCGGGTCGCGGTCTGCAGGTCAAATGGGTGTTTGCAAAGCCCGTCCCGCGTAGCGCCCTGCCGCGCTGGCAAGCACTGCAAAACGAACTGTGCCGCCGGCTGTCCGATTTAGGCGTCGACCCCAAGGCACTGGACGCATCACGTGTGCTGCGAGTGGTCGAAACCGTCAACACCAAAAACTCCGAACTCGTTCGGCTGGTCCACCAGGCTGCAACACCGGCCATGGGAGGTGTGCGGGCGCAAAGCGGGCTCGTTGCCTACAACTTCGACGTTCTGGTGGACACCGTCATGCCGATGGCCCGGGCCAGCCTTGACGCACTGAAAGTGAGCCGTGAGGACCAACGTGTATTGTGGCTGGCGGAAAAGGCGACCCCCGAAGCACGCAAGGGTCAGCTGGTGGCGTTGCGAGGCGGCAAGGACCACGGCTCCGGTGACAAGAGCAACCTGCGCCCCTTCATCCCAAGCGAATTGTCTTGGGCGCGGCTGGCGGACATTCGCAAACTCGGTGAGCTGCGCGGCTGGCATGACGGCGCACCCGCCGGAGAAAGGGACTTGCCGCTTTTTCTGTCCGCGTGCTTTCTGGCACAGGCCGTCGTTGTGCCCCGGTTGCGCGAAGAAATTACGGCCCTGGCCCGGGAGTTCGCGCCGACTTGGACGACAGCAGAAGCCCATTCGTGTGTCACTTCGGTACTCGCGCGTGCCGAGTCGGCATCGCGGGGTGAGGTCATCACCATCGATGGCCGAACCGTCGACCCGCGCTACCGATGGCGAAATGGCACCTTGATTGAGCGCCTGAAAATCACGCCGGAGGAAGAGCGCCAGCTGGCAACAATAATCAGTCCGGCTGAGGCCCGCAGGCGTGATGCCGAACGAAAACGACTCGCGCGGGCGCAAGCGCACGAAGCGGGACTAGCCATGACGCGCGCTGTCTGGCTGGCTAGCCACGAGCAAAAACGGACTTCAGTCCGACTGCTGCGGGCGGCGGGGAAATCCTGGGCGGTCATCGCAACGGAAGTGGGTTATTCCAGTGCGGATGCCGCGCGCATGGCCAGCAAGTGATGATGAATAGCGAAAAAGTCCCGTCCGTATGAATGGGGGTGGCGCAGCCAATGAAAAAAGTCCAGCCTAGTTTTGACGAGGCCGTTTTCATCAATTCAAAAAAGAAGGGCCCCGGGGCCGACCAGAGTCACCTGGAGCACACGAGTGCGGCTTGCGAAGGCGGCCCCTTAGCTCGTTAAGCCAGCGGGGCCAGACCCGCTCCTCATGCCTGCCTCAGGCGATTCGCCACCAACTTTGAACGCCACGGCTGTCCCGTTGCAAACCTCAACGGCTGTCTACATAGTTCACCAGCACGTGCGTACGTAAATGGCAGCGAGGTGAAATATCTCAGGCAACCTGCGGTCGTGTTGCAGTAGTAAATGGAGCGCTGATTCTCATGCCTTTGAGTGAGTAGTCTGAGTTGATACTATGCTTAGCAAGCCGCGACCAACGTGGTGGTACTTTTTGGCGCAGGAAACGACTATGTGGGGACTAAATGCTCAACATGGCCCAGTGCTGCCAACAAAACATCTACAGGTTAAAAATTCGATGTCAAAAGACCAATCCAACGATTATTTGAAAAAACTGCTTTCAGGAGACAGTGCAAATATCAATGCGCTCATTCAAGAGGGGCAACTCCTTGCGTCTTTGCTAGAGAGAACTGCAGAACAAAAAGGGCACTCACTCGATGACCTTTGCGGCTCGCTAATGATTACGAAGGGGTTCTTGGGTCAATTGCGAAATGGCGCACGTGAAGGGCACGGGCTCAGTGAGTCACTCATCCGCGCATCTGCTGCTTATCTTGAGATTCCGTACCTTGCCGTACTTATTTTGACAGGCAAACTTACGGTGCAGGACGTTTCGGAACTGGACGCCTATGCCGGTACTTCTACCTCGGGCGCCTTTGACGCCGTGAGAAAGTTTGCACTTGGGGAAGTGTCTTCGAAATAGCGGCCCGCGTTCTTCTTTCGTGTGCCAATCAAACTCGCCCATCAACTCCGACCAACTTCTGTTTGACAAGTACACCGAATCTGTTGTTGGCTTCTTTGGCTTGGCGGCATCGTCCTATCGCTCTTGAATGTCCGCAGCGAGCCTGTCTTCGAAATGAAAGTCCGCAGACTTCTTCTTGGCTTCGCGCTCGAACGCCTCAACGACCGCGCTGGCATGGTCGCTCTGCAGCCACAAGCGGGCAATCTCAGTTAGTCCACGAATACTGAGTTGCGATGGAAAACAAGGTACCTTTGGTGAGCTGTGGTTAGGCCTTGGACCTTCAAACCATCCTGCACGCCTAACAGTTGCAGCGCCGGGGCCAGCAACCTTTTTGAAAACCACAGGTTGCCATCAAGTTGTACCGTCATCCAGCCGCCGTCGAACAACGCATCCAGATGTGGGGCCAGCAGCAGGCCATTGAAAACATCCAGCCTTTCTTCGTCTGAATCACACGAGGCCCAGGGCTTGATGTGAGAGGCCCGCAGAAGCTCTGGCACCGCCAGCCCTGTAACGCAGCAACGGCCCTGCCAAAAGTCCAGCAGGGCCCCGCGAAACATGTCTTGACCGACCCGCTGCACAACCCAACGCTCGGTCTCTGTGGCCCTTGGCATCGCTGACGTCGCCTGGTGGTACTTGTCCGCAACTCTGTCGGGCATGGTGCGGGCAATGGCGACTGCCTTGTCAAGCACCTGGTACAGAACATTCCATCCCTGCACCGTCAGTCCCTCTGGGGCTGCCGTTGGCAACAAGATGGGCACCGACGCGTGCAGCACGAAGATGTCATTGCCAAGTGACTGCACAGTGACAGACTCCGGAAACTGAGCCGAGCGAAATACGAGCCCCTGACCAGCCATCTCAGGCGAGAGTTCGAAGCCGCAATCAGCGGCGGCTTTTTCGAGACGGGTGCGCTCAAATGGGCTCACGTCGCGCTTCCGACGAGCTTCTTGTATCCATCCCTGATGACGGCTGCAATCAGTGGTCGACGGGCCGCCAAGAAGGCCTCGTAAGTCAGTATCCACCACTGGTCAGGCAATGCATGCCAGCTACACATCTGCTCCAGAGCATCGGCTCCAAATCGTTTGGCGTATTCAGGCCAATAGACAGCAGGTGGAGCATCAGAAATTGCGATGTTGTCGTCCCACTCGACCAAGGCGTAGTTGGCTATTTGGTTAATGTCGCGGACGCTGTCGACGCCCTTGTTTTTGAGGTATTGCCGGGGAAATATGTGATGCCGCTCCAGCGCCTTCTTTTGTCCATAGGCAGGGGGGTCCAGCAGGTCTGCCACCGACGATTTTGAAAAGAGGGCCCTTGCCCCTAACAGGGTCTGTGCAGCATAGAACCCGAACAAAGCAGGACTCCGGCCGGCGGATGTGGCTAAGTCCAAAGGCAGCGTCTTTGTCCAAAAATCGTCAGTCAGTGTTGCTTCTTCAACCTGGGTCATCTTGTTCAGAAACTGTTCGGGTGTCTTCAGTTCGCGCAGCCCTGCCAAATCCATCTCCATCTTGGACTCCGGCGACGCGCTGTAGCGTCCGGTCAAGAGCGACATGAACAGCCATCGAGCGATGGCGCCCTTGAGCTTGAATGCGTCAACGCCAAATTCAGTCCGCCCCAGCAAGTACAACTGATACGCGAATACCAGCGCCGTTACCGAGCTAATTGTCTTTTGACTTCGATAGCCCGCACTTCGAACGACGTTGAGGAAGTCTGCCCAATAGGTCAGGTTCAGGACTTGCTGCTGTGCTTTTCGCAAGCGCTCAAATTGACTATTGCGCGCCTCCAGACTGACCTCACCGGTAGCGAGGTCCTTGCCGCGCAACAACGAATACACAAATTCCAGCCGGGCTCTTCGAAACGCTACGCCGACATTGACCCTCAATAAATGGTCTGGGTCCGGTTGGAAGATTTGGTTGAATGGACTTGGCTGCCCCGCAGGCCCTGGTTGCCGGGCTGAACGACAGAAGTTCTCCAATTGCGTCCGCCCGTCATCCCAAAACACTGACATCAAAGTCAAAATGAAGTCGGATTGGTTAAGCTTCTTACCCTCGCTATTGATGCGAACGAAGACGTCGGCCACCTGCTCTTCAGAACATTGTTGCGAAAGCTCCAACGCGATGAATGGGAAGTTGGTCAAACCTGAAAGTCTGCTAATTGCCTCTGACACCACATCTTCTTCAGCAACTGTTACTTCGCGGGCTGCCCGCAGGCGCTTTAAGTACTCCCCGATGGTTTTATGAGTCTGTTTCAAAAACAACTCTGAGATATCAAGGATGTACTCTGGGTCGCGTTCTGTCGTCGCGTCAGGCACAACAAAAGCACCCGACTGCGGCCGGAAAGCTATCCGAATGTGCTCGCGTTGGAAGTTCTCGCGCATCACCGCTTCCCGCCTAATGACCGCATACAACGATGTCAATCGCTGCTGTCCATCGACGATGAGCAATGACGGTGCCTTCTGTTTATTCGCGTCACCAATGACTTTGGTATCCACTCCCTCAGCACCTGTTTGCCAAAACAAGAAGTAGCCAACTGGGTAACCGCGATACATGGAATCAAATAGGTCCCGAACCTTTGCGTTGGCCCAAACAAACGGCCGCTGGATGTCGGGCAGGCCGATACGGCCGAGGCCAATGTCGTTGATGAGTCCGCCAAGGCTGTAGTGGACTTCTTTGAAGAGAGTTTCGCTCATGGTTTTAAAGTATTTGAGTACCGCGAAAAAAGGTGGTGAGACTCAGAAGCGCAGCTCTGACGATTTGGCCGTCCATCTCAGAGTGTGCGGATTTTTCACCATGGAAAAGGTTACAGCGGACACGATAGACCGCTTGGATAAAGTGCGGCCAATCGCGCGGAATCGTCTCACCCCGGGCGAGGTGGAACTGGGCGCACGCAGGCTCAAACTCAGTCAGGCCCTCGCCAAAGTAACAACGGATGCGTTCTTTCCTTGGCACCGACTCGTCAAGGTGTAAAAAAATCCGCCTTAGGTGCTGAGCTTTGAAGATGGGGAGCAAATCGAAGAATGCCTCCGCCTCATCATAGAAAGACGGATTTCCATGGTAGAGCTGGTCAAACGCCAAGTGCAGACCCGAGTCGTGCACCAATCGGTCCATGTACTCACTGTCGCGGTCCTTCCCCGTAATGCAGGCTGCCCAGGCGTTGACGGCAATCCAAGCGAAGACGAAGGACTCAAACGTACACTCTTCATCAAGGCGGGCACGCCATGCTCGTTCGAACCATGTGGTGATGAGCCGGTGACCGTCTGGGTGCAAGTAGTCGTGCTTCCGCAGGTCAATGGACTGACGCCCGCGCGGCTGAATGTAGGGGCACGCGTCAACGTGCCGCTGCCTATCTCGGTCAGGCGGTCGCTGCTGCGTTGGCATCTACTTCGTTCCTCACATCAATCGTTGACAACTGGCAGCAAGCGACCATCGGGATACTCAACCACTACAGTCAGGACGGTCAGCGGGGCTTCTGGCATTTGAACGGTGAATGGTTGGTATTCCCCATCGACTTGGCGAAGCTGCTCTGGCAATGATGCAGCGAGCTTTTCGAGCATGGGGCCCACGAGTACGGACTTTTCATATTCGTCAGATAGCACTGAAAGCTGTGCATATCGTATCCTCTCACCATCGGGTCGGATGACCCCGAAGTTTTCGGGAATGGGCATCCACTCCGCGCTGAGAAAGTCCGTTCCCGCGAGCTGCCGCAACAGGTCAAGCTTTTCGCGGTCAGTACCATCGAGCACGTAAGCTTTCCCAGCTATCCGTGCTACATACCCTGCCTCGTCGGCATAAACCCATAGATTGGCAACGACCTCTGGGTTCTTGAGTGCACGTGGGCTTGCGGTCTTCATGGAAGCGAAATTCCACGGATGCGCTGGTACAACTCCACGGCAAAGGAGTCAGTCATACCGGACACAAAGTCTGTAGCCAGCAACGTGCGTTCATATGCAGCGAGTTGGCTTGGGTCGGCAGTCATCTTGGGCATCAGGCTAAGTAGTGTGCGGGTTCGAACCTTGCCCTTGCCAAGGCCCTTCGCCTTGGCGTCGATTGCACCAACGAACGATTGCAGCAGCCCGGCGATGACTTCGAATCCGCAGGCCTCAATCTCGAGAACAGGCCTGGCGCAATACACCTTCTGCATTGCCATGTCCTTGAATGCCTTGAACTCATTGTTGAGGGGGATGCACACTGCAAGCTCGTTGTCGAACGCACCGCTCAACAAGCCGTCGTAGTTGTCTTCAAAGGCCTGAACTACGGCCCGCGCCATTTTGTCCAAAGTAATAGCACGAAAGTACTCGACGCGGCGCCCGACATTGTCAATCTTCTGTCCCTGCTCCCAACGTTCGTCGGAAAGCCAGGGTCGGTGCAGCATCGCAATGTCTTCGAAGGAGAGGCAGCCTGCCTTATACCCGTCCTCCACGTCCATGACGTGGTAGCAGATGTCATCGGCCGCCTCGACGAGGAACGCCAGCGGGTGTCGGTGCCAAGCATCCGCGACGCCTGGCTTGCGCACCAAACCCAGCTCGTCTGCCAACTCCTTAAAAAGTGCCGCCTCACTCTGCATGAAACCGAACTTCTTGCCGCTAATGCCTTGCTTCTGGGACCCATCGACCTCTGAAGCCCGTGGGTACTTCGTGAATGCGCCAAGCACTGCCCCGGTCAGCTGTAACCCACCCCGTTGCGGTGCCTGCTGCAAGGTGCAAAGGGTTCGAAAGCCTTGAGCGTTGCCTTCGAACTTGAGCAGGTCCATGCGCTCGGCGCCGTTGATGTCATCGACCGCACCACTGGATTCGAACCATTCCTGGATGGCGGATTCGCCTGCATGGCCGAAGGGCGGGTTGCCGATGTCGTGCGCAAGGCAAGCTGTCGCCACAATGGTGCCTAGGTCGTGGGGGGCAGCATACTCCCTAACATCCGGCTGTTTCCGCGCTATGACTTCGGCGGCAAGCATCCCCAGCGAGCGGCCCACGCTGGCGACCTCCAGACTATGCGTGAGACGGGTTCTTACATAGTCGCTCTTCGCGAGTGGAAATACTTGGGTCTTGTCCTGCAGCCTACGAAAGGCTGGACTGAAGATGATGCGGTCGTAGTCCCGTGTGAACTCGGTTCTCGGGGGAGGCACCGCTTCGGGCTTGCCCGGCCTACCGAGGCGCTTTGTTGTCAGTAGCTTAATCCAGTCCATATTTACTCCCTGTCTTGTGATTTCAGTCTGCCGTCAGCTTGTCCCAAGCCTCCAACACCAACCGTTGCGTGCGGTACTCACCAAAAGCGCGTTCTTCTTTGGCTTTGAGGCCACGGAAGGTTTCGCTGGGGTAGTCCGGACCGAGCAAAGCGCCACCGGGGCCGAAGGGGGCATCGGCGGGGTCGAGGATGTAGCGCAGCTCGTCGCGGGTCAGGCCGTAGAGGCGGGCGTAGTAGGCATCGAGTTCGGCGCGCAGTTGGGCGCGGCGTTCGGGGTACCAGCCGTAGGGGGTGCGGCGCTGCTCGGGTGGGCGGGGGTCGTAGGCAGCCAGGTCGTCGGCCCAGGCTTGCATGTCGTGCGCGGTGTGGGTGAGTTCCAGCACGCGGGGGACGATGTAGGCGAGGTCGGCTTCGGTGTAGCGGTCGGGGGGGAGGACGGAAAGCTGCTTGTAAACAAAGTAATTCAAGTGTGTGCCGCCCACCTTGTTCCTCGCTACAAAGTCTAAGACCAATGCGGCAAGGTTCCCAAGTAGTGCGGCATAGGCCCCGTTGCACTGAGATTGGTTGAACAACATCAATGGCATATTGTTCCCCACCGCCACCCTCGGCACTACAGACGCAATCACCGTGCGCTCGTTGGTGGCATTGGTGATGTCGCGCCACCCCATCAACCACCGCGGGCTGCGCCGATCCATCCAGGCATCCATGAAATTTAAGCCAAATTGGCCTGTAGCGCACGTGGAAAGTGCGTAAGCAGCTATTGAAACTGTAGCGACTTCGGCTGCATTCGCCGCTGGCGGCTTTTGCCAAGTTTCCAGTTCAGCCAGTTCCGCATCGCTCAAACCCAGCTCAACATCTTGCAGCGCCCATTTGGTGAAGGCGGGCAAGGCCTTTTTACCCGTGGTGTCGGCGTGCTTCAGGGCATTGGCCAAGACCGGGTGGTGGGCCGCCAGCAAGGCTTCGGCTGTTTGTGTGGCTTGCCAGGCCACGGCGCTGGACCAGCCGGCCTTGTCGGTAGCCGTGCCGGGTTTGGACTGGCCTGCGCTGCGGCGAAAGAGTTCACCCGCTACCCAGCCTGCCAGCGCCAGCGTGAGTGCGTTGGCAGCATTTGAAACATTTACGTCAAATTGGCCTGTAGCCACCGTGGTATGTGCGTGAGCAGCTATTGAAAGTGCAGCATCAGAGACATCTGGCGCAGCCGCCTCACACGCCTCATGCCAGGCCAACCAGGCGCTGGCGACGCGGCTGGGCACGCGGGCGATGCGGGCCAGCACCTGGCACTCGTCCACCCAGTAGCGCGGCGATACGCAGTAGTCTGGCTTGTCCTTTTCAATCTGCGTCACGTCGCGGGACTCCCAATCATCGTTTTCAATTGCAGCATCAGGAATAAATGTTGCCCAACGATGGTCGAGTTGATGAATCAACTTGCCTTCATACATGGGAAGACGTTTTGCTTGTCCAGACTCAACCGCGGATACCTTGAATAACCCACTGGCGCTAGTCATGTTGAACAACCCTTGAGAAAAGAAAATACCCCATGGGTTAACTTCAGCCTGCGCCGTTATTGATTCCTTACTTTCTTGTATTGCAGCTTCACGAATTAGAACTGGCACTGCTCGGTAGAGCTTTTTGGTTAGCTCGGCGTCATGCTGACTACGAAACACTGGACAAGTACCGGTGTTTGGGTTGATGAGTTGGAAATCATCGGGAGTAAGTGAAAACCGTCGCCGTTCATCAGCTAGCTCTTTGACTTGCAATATGTAGTGCGCAAGCTCCGCTGCTGTTCCAGCCGTACCAAGAGTCAAGAGCACAAAGGGTGTGTCGGAATGGACATCTGGAAATATCTTTTCTGTGTTGTCAAAACCATAGAGCGATATCAATCGATGCGTGGAAGTCACCCAAGCAAAAAATCGCTTGTTTGAATCATCTGTGCAGATTCCTGCTTTGACAATGAATCCAGCTCGGCCATGTACTGAAGTTGCTTGTGAAAAGGTTTCCGAGAACAGTGGATACGTGTCCAACTTACCGTGCGCTGTGAGAGGGAATCGACCGGATATACGGAAAAATACGTTTGCTGACTCAATTTGACGGCGTGCAGCTACCAATTCTGCCCATAGCCAGGGCGTATTGCCTTCAAGTTGGGCTATCGCCAGTTTTCGCTTGTCACCAGCCATGACTGCAAGAGACGGAGCACGAGAAGAAAAAAACTCGACCTCGCTTAGCTGCAATTGTTCCCATGGTGGGTTTCCCAGCATGACCGAGAACCCACCTTGGGCAGCTACTTGCGGAAAAGCCAACCACCAATGGAACACGCTGTGGGCGCGGCACAGGGCGGTAGAGTTTTGCAGCACCTCAGTGGCGGAAGGCTGACCGGCTGTGGGGTGTAGCAGATGCCAGAGATGGCCGGAGAGTGGCACGCGTGAGGCTTCGCCAACTGCGACAGGCAACTTGGGTACCAGAAAGGCCGCCATGTAAGTGTCGGCCAGCTTGGCCAGGGTGCTTTGCTGGGCCTGGCTGGTCGCCAGTTGCCAAGCGCTACGTTTGGCATCAATGCTTTGCAAACTGCCATCTGATAGGTGCTCCACCGCATCAGCCTGCGCGGCCAACGGGCTGGCCTGGAACAGGTCACCAACGACGACATCTTTCCAGCTTTTCAGGTCGAGCTTGTTTTGTTTTTTGAGTGCGGCGGCGGTGGCTTTGTCGTCGCCACTGAGCACGGCGTAGGCTTCGTCGGGGATGCCGTGGTTGAGGATTTTGGGGTCCAGCACGCCCAAGAGCGCGTCGCCCACTTGCAGGTGGTGGTCCAGAAACGTCAGCGGCATGTCGGGCGTGTAGGCCTCCAGCCACAGCGCGGTTTTGGCCAGCGCAATAGCCATGGGGTTTTTGTCGACCCCGTAGATGCAGTGGCTGACCACATCGCGCAGGGCGTGGCGGTAGTCGGTGGGTGTGGGCGCACCGTCTGGCGCACGCAGTTTGGCCACTTCGTCTGCCAGGCGACGGGCCGCAGCTAGCAAAAAATGCCCGCTACCGCAAGCCGGGTCACACACGGTGAGCTGTAACAAGGCTGCTACCGGCCGCTGCGGATTGGCTTTGATGGTTTCCGCGATAACCGGGTCTAACGCAGATTTGATGAGCTCTTGCACCAGACCGTCTGGCGTGTAGTAGCTGCCAGTGAGTTTGCGGGTGTTGCCCTGGGTGCTGCCCTGGGTGCTGCCATCCAAGTCGTCATCACCCACAAAAGCCAGTTTGGCGGCGTGGGGCTGGCTCAGGTTTTGAATGTCGGGCACCAGTTCCAACAGGCTTTCATAGACGCTGCCGAGTTCTTCCGGCCCCATGTCGCGGTAGTTCACGCGGGTCAGGCCAGTGGCTTGGCGGAAGTAACCCAGCTCAAAGATGGCGGCCAGCAGGTGGCGGTTTTCTATCTGGGCGCTGGCCAGGTTGGGGCATTGGTCGGCAGCGTACAGGCCACCCAAGGCGGGCAAGCCCAGTGCGCTTTGGCCTTGGGCCAAACCGTCAAAGGTAATGCTGAGGGCCTGCCACAGGTCGCCATGGGCATCAAAGCTGCTGCGGCGCACGGCACGCTCGCGCAGCCAGGTGAGGGAGTAGCCCGCTCTGTAGCGTTGCTGCACCTCAGGCAGCGCACCGAGGGTAAAGATGAGCGACTGGCCGGTGGCGGCGACAAGGCGGTCTTCCACCGTGGCCAAAAAAATGAGGCGATAGACCAAGCGCAGCAGTTCTTCAAAGAAAGCCTGCCGACTCATGCCTTGTGCTTGCCCCTTATTTTGTAGCTGCTCACGCAAGCTGCCATTGGCCGGGTGGCTTAAAAAGCCTGTACCCAAGGCGCGCAAAGCTTGCGCCACCTGGTAGCGCAGGTTAAGTCGCACGGTGACGCCCACTTCTTGCCCGGCACTGCGCCAGCGCTCCCACGGGCAGTCGGCAGGCTCGGCCTCTGGAGCGCCAAAACGGCTGGCGTGGGCCAGCAACCAGAAGGCGGTGAAGTCGGCGTAGAGGTCTTCAGAGAAAACCGCTTCCAAATCCACCTCGACATAGGCCGGGCGCGTCAGGCTGGGGTTGTCACGCAAGATGCGCAGGGTGAGGCCGTTGCTGGTGATGGCCCACAGCGAGTGGTCGGAGGCGTTGAGGGCTTCTTGCGCCAACATGAAGGGGGAACGGCGGCGGTTTTTGCCGGTGTCGGGGTTGTGCTCGCCAAAGCGCTCGGTGGGTGCGTCCAGCGGCTGGGTGTGGCCCGCCAAGACGATGGGCAAGCGGCCCTCGCGGGCGGCATGGCCCACGTTATAAGTGTGGCCAGAGGCCTCTACGGCGGCCCCGGCTGCCAAGTCGGTGAAGCCCAACACGTCGCGCAGCAGGGGCACAAGAAAGTTGCGCACCGTGAGCTGGTGGGCATCGACGTCACTGCGTTGGCGCACGGCCTGGAAGTCAGTCCACAGGCTTTGGCCAATTTTCCAGAAACGGGCGACCTCGTCGCGCAACTTGAGGCCTTTGGGGATGCGGTAATGCGCATCGGTTTGCTCGGTCTGGTCGGGCGTTTGCAGGGTGGTCAAGCGCGCCAGTTCGGCAGCGGGAATCAGGCCTCCTTCGATGCGAATGGCTTGGTAGATGAGTTGGGTGGTGTTGCGTGCCATGGGTCAGACTCCGGCTGCGGCTGGCACCAGCACGTAAACGCCCATCACATCGACTGGCAGGCTGGCAGTGACCTGGTAAGTGCCTTTGGCATCAGCAGCCTCACGCACGCGGCGGTGGTCTTGCAGGAGCGTTTGGGCACGCTCTCTGGCAATAGCCTCCAATTGCGGTTGCCACGACGGTATAGCGTCCAAGGCTTGCTGCAAATGGCGGTCACGAATCACGGGGGGCATGTTGCGGGTTGCATCCAGCCCCAAGAGGGTTTGAGCCTCAAGGGCTAGCAGGCTGACAATGGCCGAGCCACCGGCAGCTTTGACGGCCACCGTTTCTTCGCACAGCATCAAGCGGGTCTGGCTGCCACGGGAAATGGTGAGCTGGTGGCGCAGTCGTAGCAGCAGCACCGTGGTCTTGACGCTGACGTGGCCGACAAAGGCCGCACCGGCACGGGCAACGGCATCGTCTTCTGAAACATCCTGAGAGGCAAGCGCACGCTCCAGCAAGGTGTCGGCCAGAGCGACTACCAGCGGATGGGTGCGGTGGATAAACATGGCCCCCTGGTCCGCAGGCTGGGTAAAGCTCACGCGCAAGGTACCCGTGTAGCCATCAGCGGCGAGCCGCTCTTTGATGGATGTGGGTAGTTGGTCCAGGTGCAGCTTGTGGTGTTGCATGGTGGGCTCCAGTGCGACGCCAAGCTTGGCCACGGCACGAGTGACGAAGCGCGCCACGTCGTCTTCACCGCCCAGCACGGCGGCAGACTTGCGCCACTCGGGCAACACGTCCTCTGGTTTGATACGGCGCTGAGCAAAGATGGAGCGGTTTTTCGCGGCCTTGTCACGAGCGCTTTGCCAGGCGGTTTCAATCTCAAGTGCTGGCTCGCCAAAGTCCAGGACGGTTTGCGCCTGATGACCGACTCGGTTGTTCTTGCGCAGCAGCACGGCGTTCAGTAGTGCCTGGGTGAGTTTGCCCTGGTCGTCGGGCATGGGCACCAGCACGCCAAGCTCTTTGCGGATGCTCTCGGCCTTGCGCAGAATGACCTGCAACACGGCCCCGTCGACCGGGTTGTCTTCGCCATAGAGCATGGTGCTGCGCACTTCGCGCGCTTTTTGGCCAAACCGGTCAACGCGGCCTTCGCGCTGTTCGTGGCGGGTGGGGTTCCAGCTCAGGTCGTAGTGGACCACCGCTGTAAAAAGGTGCTGGAGGTTGATACCTTCGGACAGGCAGTCGGTTGCCACCAGGATGCGCTTTTCGGTGTCGCCCAGCTCTTCCACCGCAGCTTCGCGCTCACCGGGGGTGAGTTCCCCAGTAACCGCCTTTACGGTGGCATCCTTGAACTTGCCACGCAGAAAGTTGGCAAGGTAATGGGCCGTGGCGATGTAGCGGCAAAAGACGACCGGCTTAAAGCCTTCTTTGACCAGCAGGTTCAAGTGCTCCAGCAGTTTGGCCAGCTTGGGGTCATTTGCATCACCAGCCAATTTATCGGCATCAATGATGAGCTTTTGTAACAGAGCACTGTCTTCGGTTTGTGCGGCGGGTTCGATGTCGTCAGTGGACAAGGCATCGTCAATGCCGTCGAGCACACGGTCACCGGCCTGTGCTTCGATTTCATCAAGAGACAACTCTTCAGAATCTTCCCCCTTGGCGGTGCCGTCTAGCCGCGTGCGCAGGGCGTTGACGGCGGCGGCGGGGGACGATGAGATACAGCGCAACAGGGCCAGCGCGGCCCACCAACCCATGCGTTGCTCACGCAAGCCCTGCCCTTCGGTGCGCACGACCAGTTCACGGGCGTAGTCCAGCACGTCATTGAAGAGCTGACCCCAGGCGCCGGTAAGTCGGTAGGTGACCTCAGTCGTTTTGCGCTCCGGGAACATGGAGGCGTCTTGCCACTCAGCAATGTCTGGCCGACGGCGCTGCACAAAGTGGCGCGAGAGGTCGTCGCGCAAATCAGCACGGGCACCGGGGGCCAGGTCTTTGAGCTGGCTGAAGTCAGGTTTGAGCAGGCCAAGCAAATTGAAAAACGCATCTTCATCGCCACTGTGGGGCGTGGCGGTGAGCAGCACCATGTGGCGGCTGACATCCTCCGATAGACCCTTGAGCAGCTGGTAGCGCTGCTGCCGTCCCTGACCGCCATGGGTGCAGGTGTGAGCCTCATCCACGATGACAAATTCGGGGCAGAATCGCTGGAAGGCTTCGCGGCGGCGCTCGGACTTGATGTAGTCCAGACTGACCACCGTGAAGGGGTTGGCATCAAACACTGAGGTGCCGGGTGCCAAGTCGCGCTCCAACCGCGCCGCTGTCGCACTGCGAACCACCACGGCATGAATATGAAAACGGTCTGCCAACTCGCGCTGCCACTGTTCACACAGGTGCGGTGGGCACAGCACGGTCATGCGTCCTATTTCGCCACGGTCGAGCATCTCCCGGGCGATGAGTGCGCCTTCGATGGTCTTACCGATACCGACATCGTCGGCAATGAGCAGGCGCACGGTGGCGAGCTTCATGGCCATCAGCAGTGGCACGAGCTGGTAGGCGCGAGGCTCCACAGCAATGTTGCCAAAGCTGCGGAAAGGCCCGGCACCATTGCGCAACTTGAGTTGCAAAGCATCCATCAACAACTGGCTGGCAGCGTGGTTGCGGGCCTGTTCAATCGTGGGCCAGGGGAAGGTGGCGGGCTGGACTGGTTGACGCTCCAGGGGCAGGTAAATCAGCGACTCATCTTTTTCACCACCGCCCAGGGGGCGTAGGTGAAGAGTGTCTGAATCTGATTCCGGCAAAACTATCCACTCGCGACCACGGGCAGAAACCAGGCTGCCTGGGTAAAACTCAGCTGTCATTGCATTCATCGATTATTCGTATTGACCGGCACCAAAGAGGTCGGCATTTTTAGTGAAGATGGCCGGCCATAGTGTTTGCTCTTTCGGGAAACGCACGACCAAAAATCCTTGCTCATCGAGCTTGCGGTCAATGGCCTGGTCCTTGTCTATTTGGGCAGACTTGTCGTGATGAGGTCCATCGATAAAGACCACTAACTGCAGGTCGTCGTAAAAAAAATCTGCACAGGCCTGTGCCGAGGTCACGGTGTGCTGAGCACGGTCGGGCTTGCGGTGGACATGCAGCTCGACATAGGCCAGCCAGGCTTGCTCCAGTGAACTGGTGGACATACGGGCGAGTTCCGCGCTGTGCTGCTCGGGCGCGCGCCCCTGGGTGCCTAAAACCAGTTTGGCAGTGGTCAAGCGACACAGGATGTCAAGCACCTGACCCTTGGCCTTTTCATCCTTGCGGTCAATATTGGGGTGGTCGGGTTGGTTGTAATACGACAGCAGACAGCGGTAACAACCGGCTTCGCACAGGGGTTTACCGCATTCGTCAAGTTCTTCAACTAGTGTCGTTTGAGTCCAACCTTGACCTTGCTTTGGGCGCTTAAAGTGCATGATTTCAAGCGCTTCAGCAGCCACTGCAGCTAGCGCATGGGGCTCAGTGGCAAGACGGGTCAATACGCCAGCGCCACCCTCTGCGGCTTCAAAAAACAAGATGGACTGGCGGTTATCGCGGTTGGGCAAAGGCTCACCGACCAACTCGCTTTCTTCCAACTGATAAATGGCCTCAATGCCGCGCTTGAGTGCGTATTGCAAGGTCGTCATTGAAGATGCGGAAAGAACACCCAGTTTGTACGACGGGCGTACCACCAGGATATTGCGTCTATCCTCAACAAACGGCACGATGCGCTGGGGTGGCGTTTTGTCAGGCGGCGCGTCGTCGCCATTCTCTTCGCCGGCCTCGTCAACACCGCCCACCCAGTGACCCGTAACGGGGTTCATCATGAACCCGAGGACGGACTTTTCTTTTCGGCGACGCCAGCCGTAGTTCATGCGCCAAATGGTGGCTGCCGGGCCATATTGGAGCTCCAGCAAGGGGCCATCAGCATCAGACACTTCGGCGGTGGTCATTTGCAGCTTGCCATCGGCCTCGGCAAATTGCAGCGTCGTCTGCATCTCGTAGCCTTGCCGGGTGCGTTCCTCTTCATTGGCTGTGATGCGCTCGGCCCGCTTGGTGGAGACGTTTTCAATGCGGTAGAGATTTTTGACCTCTTCGGCACCGGACAGCGATGCATCACAAGACACACACCGGTCAGCATCGCGCTGTGAGCGGAAATGACCGTATCCACACGATGGGCACAGACGCGCTACCTCCGTAGTGAGCTTGGCACCTTCTGAGACCTGGTCCTGGCTGGTGATGGTGAGCAGAGCTTTGGTGACCCGGTACTGGCTGCCTTCGTGATAAATCAGGCTGTACGGACCAAATTCGCTGAGGGCCAGGAACCGCGGGCGAGAAAGGAAGCTTTCGCGGCCAATGTTGCCACGACGTGCCGGGATATAGGCCAGCAGCGGCAGCCGTGGGAAGTTGTAGCCCGGCAGGAACCCCTGACTGGCCAGGTAGCGGTAGGTGTAAAAGTCGCTGTTGAAGGCACTCTCCCCGGCCAATAGCAGGTCGCGCTGCTTGCGGGCTTCGTTGTGTCTTTGCTGAGCCTCGCGGCGCTCGCGTTCACTGGCGGCTGGGTTGTTCTCAATCTTGAAGTTGAGCTCAATCTGACGGGCGGTAGCCCTGTAAAGGTCGCGCCACCGGTTCAAGGCAATATCGAACTCAAGGTAGGCGCGGTGGAAGACGGATTCGGCCCAGGTTGGCGTGTACCACGGGGCCCGCTCAGGAGTGAGTTCATCCTTGAGCATGCCCAGCACGGCCAAGCCTCGCTCATGGGCACGCTTTTGGGCCTTTGGCTTGCCCAGGTCCGACTCCAGGTCATCGGTAACGGGCAAGTCTTCGGGCTTGTCCATGTTGAGCAGGTCACGAATGCTGTTGCCCAGCTTTTTGCCCGTCTCAGCCAGCCAGATGGCCTGCATGTGGCTCTGCACCAGTTCACGGTTGGCCAGGTCCAAGGTGGGCGGGTTGACCTGCCCATGCACCATCCGCACCGGGTCCGCGAAGTAGTACTGGTCATGCGGCGATTGGGCTGCACAGTAGGTGATGACCAGCGCCGGTTGACCCGCCCGCCCTGCGCGTCCGCTGCGCTGCGCGTAGTTGGCCGGCGTGGGCGGCACGTTGCGCATGTACACGGTGTTCAGCGACGAAATGTCAACGCCGAGTTCCATCGTGGGGGAGCAGAACAGCACGGGCAGCCAACTCAGCTCAGTGCCGTGGGCTTTGACCCATTCGCTGCGGTCTTTCTCTGTAAAACGGAAACGGGCTTCGCGTTCCATGCGGTCTTCTTGCTCAACCTGCGCTGTGTGCTCGCGCGCCTCAAAGTCAAACAACTGGTGGGCGGGCTCGGCCAACAGCCGCGCAATGTTGCGATACAGGTTGCGGAAGAAGACGTTGTCATGGGACTGCAGGGCGCTGCGTCCATCACCTGCGGTCCATAGCAAGGCGCTGCCGTTGAGTTGCCAACCCATCAGCCCGACATCTGTTTCCTCTTTGCGCACCAGGCCGTAACTCTCAGAAGCTTTCAACAGGGCCTGGATGACATCGGGATAAGTTTTGTCGTTGACCTCTTTGTAGAACGGATTGCCACCGCCCCAAGTGCTGCCCTTTCGCAGCTCACGCCCCAGGCGCGAGCGGCTGGAGCCGATGACCAGATAGTCTTCAATGGCCTGCTTACGGCCGTATGGTTTGTGGTTGTCTGGGGGGCGCGAGGTGATGAACCATTTGGCGGGCAAGGGGCGTTCATCTTCCGTGAAGCCCCAAGGCTCGCGCAGATTGGCAAAACTGAGCGTGCGTAATTGGTCGAGCTCGGTTCGGTCAAGGTAGCGCGTGGCGATGCACAAGCCCTGGCGCAGAGTGTCAAATAGCTTTTGCAGCACCATGACACGCTCTTGCGGCTTGGCAGAGCGAAGCACCCGGGGCGCATCGGCCCACTCGGCTTCATCACCGGCCAAATCTTCAATGTCTTGATACGCAATGCGCACCAGACCCAGTTGCTCCAAGTTCGGATTGTTAAAGCGCCAACCCCGGCGCAAGTCGAAAAAGCTGCGGTAGCCCAAGATGGAGCGCATGGCGTCTTGCACTTGGCGGCGGGCGTTGCCCTTGACATCGGGCTGCTGCATGTACTCAACACGGACAGCAGCGTCATCACGCTCAAAGCCGAGCGCCTCGAACACGGCATTGGCGACCTCTTTTTCGGACAGCGGTTTGCCAGCGGTGCGCTCTAGCGCAGACAGCAAAGCTGCACGGGTCAATAAGACTTGCAAAAAATCATTGAAGTGGCCTGCCTGCAGTGCCGCATCTTGCCGGTTATCCGAGAAACCGAGAACCTTTTTGGCCTCACGCGAGAGCTTGTGGTCTTGCTCGTACAGATAGCGCAGCGAAGACAGCGTCAGCATGGTGGTGGCCGAACTGCGACCCTCCCCTGACAATGATGTCAAACGCAAGGAGTCCTTGCCAGCCGTGGCGTGGCTGGTATTACAAGCCAGACAAAATCGAAAGCTGCCCGGGATGAACCAACCGCTCAGGCCTTCGGCTGTGGTCGTGACTCCATCGGGGCGCACCTTGACCGCTTGTGGAATGTGCTTTCGATAAGTGCTTTTGACCCGCCACTCGCCATCGGCGCGTTCTTCGACCCAGGTCTCCGGGTATCTCTCCAGGTCGGTTTCGTCCCATTGGTGGTTCACATCTGGCATGAAGAAACCAAACTTGATGCCGTCATCCTCATTCTGGCGCTCATCAATGTTGCGCCGCTGCAGTTCACGGCCCTCGGCGCCCGCTGCGTCCCAGACGGGCACGTACTCCTGACCGCAATCCCGACAAAAGTGAACGTTGTAGAGGTGGCGGGTGCGGTCACCAGCAACAAACTGCTGACCAAAGAGCGTGATTGCGCGTTTGCCGGGTGCCTCAAGGGTTGCGTAGACCTTACCACCGCCGGAGATGAACTGGTGCAGCTTGAAGGCGAAAAGCGATTTTCCCGTGGCGTCAGTGACGTTGTATGCACGCAGCAAGAATTTCTGCAAAAAATCGTTGCACTGCTGCTCGGTCATTCCTGATGCTTGCGCCAGCAGCCCTGCCGCCTGCTTGAGCGTCTTGGGCCTGGCCCGGCGCGGCTTATTGCTTTCGTAGGTCAGTCCCAGCGCCAGTTCGACCCAGACAGACACAGGATGCCGGGCCATTTCTTCAAATGACAGGTTTTCGGGGACTCCGGCGGCGATGGCTCCGGCGAGCTTGGGAGCCACCGTCTTTTCGGTTTCCGCCTCCGGAGTGGTTCGGCGAAGCGTCTCGGTGACGATATTGCGACCGGGGATGGGCGTGCCAAAGAGGCGTGTCGCCACACGCGCAACGATGTCATTGCGCTCCATCTCGGTTCCTTCAGTCGCCATCGTTGCCGAGGTGTCGATGCAGATGAGTTTGTCCGCAAGCGCCTCGCGGACGCGCCGAACCAACAAGGCAACATCGGCCCCCTGCCGGCCGCGATAAGTGTGTAGCTCGTCAAGAACCAGGAATCGCAAACCCTTTGCATTGGCTACCACCTGCTGGTCAATCGCGTTCTGGCGGGTGAGCAGCAGCTCGAGCATCATGAAGTTGGTAAGCAGGATGTCGGGTGGGTTGGCCTTCATGGCCTCGCGCTCTTCGGTGCCCTCTTGGCCAGTAAACCGGCCGAACGTGACTGGACGGGATTCAGGGTCAGCACCCAAAAACTTCTTGAGCTCTTCCAACTGGCTGTTGGCCAGCGCGTTCATGGGGTAAACGACGATGGCCCGGGTGCGCGGTGTGGGGTCTATGGCCTTGGCTTTGATGCAGGCATCCACGATGGGGATAAAGTAAGCGAGTGATTTGCCGGAGCCTGTACCCGTGGTCAGCACATAGCTTTCGCCAGCGGCCGCCAGACTGATGGCTTCCGCCTGATGTTTGTGCAAAGGCAGGGAATAACCGGCGGAGGAATCAGACTTCCCGAATCGAAAAATGTCCGCGCACATTGGGTGCAGGTGGCCCGCTTCAACGAAAGCTTCGACCGTCCCGCCTTCCTTGAAATTCGGATTGACCTGAATTAGCGGCTCGGGCCAAAATTTCTGGGAGTCGTATTCCGCATCAATAAAGGTGCGGATGTCATCCGCCTTGATGCGCGTGAAGCTGCGCGTGAAATCTGAATATTCATTGACCAGATTTGCGCGAAATTCGAAAACGTCCAAAACATCCCCTCACCTTCTTTTGGGGATAGTATGCCACCTCAGTTTCCGTTGATGCTGCCACGTTCACTCTTCACTGTGTGGACCATGAGCCCCGGTGAATCCATCGTATTTGTCTGTTCAGCCCTTTAATGCAGGGCGTGGATTCATGTCGAATTCTGTACCTCAAAAAAGGTTGTCCGATAGTCAACCAAATCGGACAACGGGTGCACGAACATGAGGCACAAAAACTCGGCTTTGAACCTACATCCGGTTGAACGTCTTTTCCAAGAGCTGCCCCATGCGCACTGCTCCGTCCCCGCTGCGCAAACCAGAGTAATGCTTTGCGACCGTCGCCTCGGCGTCGTTGAGCACCAGAGCCGCGGTCTTGATATCGCCAGCATCGGTTTTCAAAATTGCAGTCGCGACGATATGCCGCATCGCTTGAGAGCCGATGCCGTCACTTTTCCAAAGGTATTTACGCGTCAGTACGACGAGGCGTTTGCTCAACGCCATGAATGGTCGATGACGGGTCGGAGCAGGCCTCTTGTAAGCTTCCCCGTATTTAACGGACTCAGTGCGGTCGGGGTCCCTTACTGTTTGCAAAAACACCAAGTTTGTGGGCCACCGAATCAATTGGTCACGATGCTGCAGCAAGTAACGCTCTAGGTCAGCCCAAACCGATTTGTGCACAGGCGAGTTGTAGTCGTGAATAACCTCGCCGCGTCGGTTTTTCAAAAGGTGCTTGGGGACGAAAAACCACCAAGACCCATCGCCTTTTTGATACAAGCAAGCCACATTGCTTGGACGCCGGCCATCGACGTTCTCACGGCACCAGGTGAGCGCAGCCATGTTGCGCAACCGGAGCGGGTTGGAAACAAAGAGTTTGACCATGAAAATATCTCGGGCCCAAATGGCCTCGGAAGTCGCGCACCCGGTAGGCCGGTCCCGGCGCATGCGTTGAATCATGTCCGCCATCGCCTCCATCGGCTGTGGCAAATCAATCAAACTTTGAATCGGCTCAAACGGGTCTCGACTGGAGACCAATTCCGGCTTGAAAGCTTGCTTTAGCTGTTCCAGGTAATCGTACTGGCGCAGGCACAACGCGTGCCAATCTTCAACCTGAAAGCGGTCGGGCAAGGTCTTGAGAAATTCTGGTTGCTGGTATAGGAAGCCGACCACGGGTCGAACCAAACACAACGCCAAGCTGAAAAACTCAGCCGTACTTTTGGTTCGCTTGCCTCCACAACGCTTTTTGAGCCACTCAAGATACTGCTCCACAGATTCCGGCACTGCCAGCCATGCCAAGGTCTGCAAAGTTCCTTGATGCATTCCGAGGCCTCCCTCTTCCAGTGGCAAAGCCATCCATCCCAGATATCCGGCTGTCTGCGCCCATGTTGGCTTGGCCGTGGGAACTTCTACGCCGTCAAGGAAGGTGGACCAGTTGGCCTCGCTTTCTTCAATCACCTGTAATGGAGAAAAAGTCCAGCGCCCCGCTGGTGAGCGGCGCAGTATTGGCACCGGTGCCGTCTTGTAGCGCATTAGCGCAGTCCACTGCCGCCTCAACGGTGAGTCCGTGGGCGGCTGAAGGTAATACTCGCTTCTTGAGCGCGCACCCAACTTTTCTCGGTATTCAATCGAATGAGCCTCCCCGACACACTCCCGTGCTCGGGCGCCGTCAGAAATTCCGGCCAGGGTAACCAGGCTCTCGCGCTCGAGACCAAAAAATCCTTCAATTTTTCGGATGAACCTGGCGTTGCTGGCGCGCGGCATTTTCCCTGAGAGCCAACCCAAAAACATGCTGCGCGGTACCCCGGTTTGACGTGCGACAAGGTCTTTTGAGTGGTCGCCAACCGACGCTTTGAGCGCCTCCATAGTAAGCGCTCCATCAACCCCAGTAAATCACATTCCCGTTTTGTCCACCAAATCTGCTATACGCAAATTCCAAGGCAGCAGCGCCTCAACAGCTTCGACGCTCTTGGCCGCGGGCAAATCACGCAGCACCCGACGCAGCCAGGTATATGGCTCCAAGCCATTGGCCTTGGCAGTCTGCACCAAAGAGTAAATCACCGCACTGGCGTGCGCACCGGCTGGCGTATCACTGAACAACCACGCCTTGCGACCGACCACGAATGGGCGAATCGCATTCTCACAGCGGTTGTTGTCGATCGGCAAATCACCGCGCTCGGTGTAGCGCACCAGCTTGGACCACAAATTACCCATGTAGGCCAGCGCCGTCCCCAGCGCACTCTTGGGTATCACCACCGGCGCATTCTTGAGCATCCAGACGTGCAGCTCGGCTAACACCGGCACACTGCCACTCT
>Ga0210034_1001009_pt1 | contig 26698 bp, 27 predicted proteins | sample CryGeymeta201505_FD_185466 | JGI IMG/M metagenome (GOLD analysis project Ga0210034, IMG submission 185466) | Groundwater microbial communities from Crystal Geyser aquifers in Utah, USA - Crystal Geyser metaG 2015-05 (SPAdes) (version 2) | ecosystem: Environmental > Aquatic > Deep subsurface >... | reverse complement strand
ACCGAAGCCGGATCAGAACAGGAAACGGGCCGGAAAACATGACTCGACTGCGACGTTTCGCTGTCGGCCTACTCAAATCACGAGGCGTAAAGAACATTGCGGAAAAAATGCGCCAATTACTTTTGAACACACGGCAATTGCTCGACATACTCAAAATGACCAAAAATAGTTGCAGAGTGGCCTAGAACAAATTTGCCGTGGCATGCCGCCGGAGAGACTTGTTACCGTATCATCTGCACGGCTCGTCAGCGATGCGAACTCCAACAGCTCAGCGCCCCTGCTCGCCGCTTCTGCTTTGCTGATACCGAAATAATTGGCATAGACCATCAGATTTTTCAGCACGGAAAAATCAGGGTCGAGATTATCCTGCTGGGGCACCACGCCCAGACGGTGATGTAGGGAGGTATCCGATACAGGCTCTCCAAACAGGGTGTATTCACCCGATGTCACCGGTGACATGCCCACCAGCATCCGCATCAATGTAGTTTTACCCGCACCATTGGGGCCGAGAATACCGAAACAGACCCCTGCCGGGATATCAAAATCCAGCCCGCAAACCACCTCCCTTTCACCAAAGGATTTGCGCACACCACGGGCTCGAACAATGCTTTTATTGGACAATATTTCAGACATGGACTGATTCCATACTTTTCAGACTAAACTGGCAACAATGCGGCTCAGATGGTTCACACTCATATGTTATGGCAGCGATGACAGACCTTTCGTGCCCACGCCCCGCATTGTAATGCACCGATAGTATGAAGTGAATACGATATGGATTCAGGGGTCCGTGGGAACCAGAAAGCTCTCCAAATATTTTTCGCACCTTCACGAATTTGAAGCATTGAAAATCGATGGACTACAGACATAACACTTGCGGCAAAGGAATAAACACAAATACCTCAAATCAATAAAAATAACAAGCAAAGAAAACTCAAACGTTCCGAGCATGCAGCAGTCAAAGCAACTGCAAACCTGCCCTCAATGCTGGATATTCAGGATGATCGACCGTAATCAATCCATGACGCAGAAAAAAATCAATTAGCACAAGATTGCAATTGGGCTTGAACTTATCGGTCTGACGTACCACACGTGCCACCTCGTCCAGCGGCCAGAGGTAAAATTCAGCCACCTCTCCATCCGTGCACATCGGCGAAAAGTCTGTGGGGAGCGCGATATCATAACAAAAAATCGTGTCCGAACGCAGGCCTGCTCTATTTTCGCGCCGATAGCTGATCTGGCCCGTGGACACAGCTCTTGCAACCAGATGTTTTGGCATACCCGCTTCTTCCTCGCACTCTTTGGCAAGATTCGCCTCCGGTGTAATACCAAAAGGCAATCCACCTGCCACCATCTGATCGAGCTGATCAGGAAATGCATGACGATCCGGCGCACGCCTGCCGATCCACATCGATACCCCGGATTCAGTCGAGACAATAGCATTCAGATGCTGACCAAAAGCGCGAATTCCAAACAACGAAACAGCGGTTCGGTCAATCAGAAAAGCTGGCTCATCTCCCCACGCTGCGATCACCGGATAAAGCTCGCCCATCAGGTGATCAAGCACCCGCAAAACCACCAGCTCTTCCAGTACAGCTGCAATGGCCTGATTGCGCGCCTCAAATGTGCTCAGCGCTGGGTGCAATTTCAGACACTGCGATGAAACAATAAAGGTATCGGTAAAGCGGCTCAGTGACTCGGCAAACGCAGGGCGAACAAACCCCATCGGCATATCGCCGACAACAAAAGGAATGAAACTTGAAGGATTCCACTGATTGCAAAAATTGATATGCCTCAGATAACCATGGTGAGATTGCAATGACATCGTATTTTAGCGCCCTTGTGATTATAAAAAATTCTGCTGAACCTTTGTCCAGCAATGCTTTACCGTCAACCGGGAAATTCATACAAGCGAATCATTTCAGTGCATTTATAGAAACATCACATTAAAGCTTGCCTGATACGTTATTTCAGTTTTTCATCGCCCCATGCAATTATTTCCACCACAACCAACTCTGCTTCGTATGCTAGCTATCTTCCTGACCATTTTGCCTTTAATGGTGTTCACCGGCTGCTCTGGCAACGATGAAATCAAAGACACCCGATTCATGATGGGTACACTGGTCGAATTCACCGTCATTACGTCTGACGATGCCATGGCACAAGAAGCCATTCATGTCGCTGCTGATACGATGCAATCCCTCAGTGATCGATTTACCATTTATGGCACCCAGGCCAATATCATCAAGACTTTCAATCAGTCACCCATCGGCATTGCCACACGGATGCCGGAAGATATTGATGCTTTGCTGCATATGTCTCTGAAAATCCAACAACAAAGCATGCAGGCATTCAGCCCAACACTGGGTTCGCTGAGTGTGTTGTGGGGATTTTCCGGTAATCCGCCTCCTACCCGGCCACCAGCAGCTTCGCAAATCGCCAGCTTACTGACGGCGAGTACCAACTGCCTGATTGTCGATCAACATCTATGGCAACATACTCAGGCTGATTGCCACCTGGACCTTGGCGGTATCGCTAAGGGTTACATTATTGATCGCGGCATAGAGGAATTGAAAAAACACGGCATCCGGCATGCCATGATTAATGCTGGCGGGGATATTCGAATCATCGGCAGCCATGGCAAGCGCCCCTGGCATATCGGCATCAGGCATCCACGCAAAGCTGGCGAAGTCATAGCCACACTTGATCTCGAAGGTGACACCAGCATCGTCACCTCAGGGGATTATGAAAGGTATTATGAATTCGAGCATCGGCGCTATCACCACATTCTGAATCCGGCAACCGGCTATCCGGCCATGGCCAGCCAAAGTGCTACCGTCATCGCCCATCAGGCCAGCCTCGCCGACGCATGGAGCACTGCCCTTTTTGTACTGGGAAAAGCAGGTCTTCCAGCCCTGAAACAACAAGGGTTGAACGGTATTTTGGTCGATGATAAAGGGGAAATTTATTCCACCGATGGCGTGAAACAATACTTGCAGCATCCAGGGTAGAACCCTATGATCTTGCCAACAAATGACATAGCGGAGGGCTAATCGTGGATATTTCCGAATTACTTTCTTTCAGTGTAAAAAATGGCGCCTCAGACTTACATATGTCTTCCGGCGAACCACCAATGATCCGAATACATGGCGACATGACCCGTATCAAAATGCCGCCGCTCGATGAGCGTATGGTGCAGGCCATGGTGTACGACATCATGAATGATACCCAGCGAAAGCTTTTTGAAGAACACCTTGAGCTGGACTTTTCATTTGCACTGGGCGACATCGCCCGTTTCCGCGTGAACTGCTTCAAACAAAAGCGTGGCATGAGCGCTGTGTTCCGAACCATCCCGACTGAGGTTCTGACACTTGAACAACTCAAGTGTCCGGAAATTTTCAAGGAAATCGCTATGACACCGCGTGGTATCTGCCTGGTCACGGGCCCGACGGGCTCGGGCAAATCAACCACGCTTGCAGCCATGATCAATCATCGGAATGAAGTTGAAAAAGGCCATATTCTCACCGTTGAAGATCCCATCGAATTCGTTCACAAATCCAAGAGCAGTCTGGTTTCCCAGCGTGAACTTGGACCGCACACCCTTTCTTTTGCCAATGCATTGAAAGCGGCCTTGCGTGAAGACCCTGATGTTATTCTTGTGGGTGAAATGCGCGATCTGGAAACCATTGCACTGGCCATTTCCGCTGCCGAAACCGGCCATATGGTTTTTGGCACCTTGCATACCTCATCGGCACCCAAAACCATAGACCGTATCATCGACGTATTTCCGGCCGCTGAAAAGGACATGGTACGCGCCATGCTTTCTGAATCTTTACGTGCAGTGATTTCGCAAACCCTGCTCAAAACTGCCGATGGTCATGGCCGTGTTGCTGCGCATGAAATCATGCTTGGTACAGCTGCCGTGAAAAACCTGATTCGTGAAAACAAGATTCCACAAATGGTATCGGTCATGCAAACCGGCCAGCGCGAAGGTATGCAGACGCTGGACATGAACCTTCAGGTGCTGATTAACGCCAGAAAAATTACACAACAGGCTGCCCGTGAAAAAGCCCAAAACAAAAAGCTCTTTGGTGGTTGAGGAGATCATTAATGAATGCCAACGAACCAAAAAAACTCTCGATCAAACAATTACTGATGGTTATGGTCAAAAAAGATGCCTCTGACCTTTATATCACTTCCGGCCTGCCGCCAGCTTACCGCATCAACAACTCGGTCATTCCGCTTAAGCAGGATCCCTTAAGCAGTGTTGAGACAGAACAACTCGCCAATGCCACCATGAGTGAGAAACAGCGCGCTGCATTCTCGACGGATATGGAGATGAATCTGGCACTTGCCTATGAAGGCATGGGGCGCTTTCGCGTCAATATTTTCCGCCAGCGCGGTGATATTGGCATGGTCATCCGTAAAATAACCACCGATGTACCAACCCTGGAGCAACTCGGATTACCGGAAGTCTTTAAAGACATCGTCATGAACAAACGTGGCCTGGTTATCATGGTGGGCGCGACCAGCTCGGGTAAATCAACTTCGCTGGCAGCAATGATTGATTACCGCAATCGCAACAGTGCCGGTCATATTATTACCATTGAGGACCCTGTCGAATTTGTGCATCAGCACCGCAGATGCGTTGTCACGCAACGTGAAGTGGGCACTGATACCATCACCTTTAAAGCCGCCCTTAAAAATACACTGCGTCAGGCTCCGGACGTTATTCTTGTGGGTGAAATTCGTGACCGCGAAACCATGGAACATGCCCTGGAATTTGCTGAAACCGGCCATCTGTGTATGGCAACACTGCATGCCAACAACTCCAATCAGGCTCTGGAGCGTGTTTTAAACTTCTTCCCTGAAGAGGTGCATCCTCAGATTCGTCTCAACCTTTCGATGAACCTGAAAGCCATTTTGTCGCAACGTCTGGCCAGAACCATCGATGGTGGCCGAAAAGCAGCCATTGAAATTCTCATCAACACTCCTCGTATCGCAGATCAGATTGAGAAATGGGAAGTCGGTGAAATCAAGGAAACCATGGCTGCCGGTGGAAACTACGGCATGCAAACCTTTGACCAATGCTTGCTGAACCTGTGGAAAGATGGATTTATCAGTGAGGATGAAGCGCAGGTGCACGCGGATGCTGTGAACGACCTGCGACTTAAGATGAAAATGACAAAACTTGAAAGTCGCGGTGAAGACTCCAGTGATCCCGGCATGCTAACCGGCGGCATGGATGATGATTCGGAGCTGAAAATATAATGAGCCAAAATGAAGACTGGCATCTCATTGATGACCTGTTGTTAGCCACCAATAAACATAAAGCTTCAGACCTTCTGGTACGAACCCATGACCGCGTCCGCATGCGGATCAACGGTTCAGTGATAACTATTGCACCAGACAAAATACCACCACCGGGTCGTGATCAGGTGATCGACATGATTAAACACATGACCCGGAAAATGATACATAAGCCCGACATTGAATCTCTATGCAATATCGATTTTCAATATTCTCTGGAGAATGTCTGTCACTTCCGCATACACGTCCTGCGCACCAACGATAATTACGGCATCGTGGCACGTGTTATTCCCAAAGACATTCCTAATTTTGAAGACCTGCGATCACCGCCAGTACTGCGTGAAATCTGCAAATACAGAAATGGCCTTATCCTGATGGCTGGTGCAACCGGTTCAGGTAAAAGTACTACCATGGCAGCCATGCTTAATCACATCATCGAAACCAAGCCCGTGCATGTTGTGACTATTGAAGACCCGATGGAGTTCCGTTATTCCACCGATAAAAAAGGCACTGTCAGTCAACGTCAGCTGGGTAACGATGTAACCAGCTATACGCAAGGGCTAAACGATGCCTTACGTGAAGCGCCGGACATTATCGTAGCTGGCGAGGCCCGTGACCGCGAAGTGATACAACTTGCACTACAGGCAGCTGAAACGGGCCATCTTGTTATGGCAACAGTGCATGCAACCAGTGCTGTCGGCACCATGCAGCGTATCATGTCCGCGTTCGGTCTGGACGAGCAGGAAGCTATTCGAGAACGACTTTCTGAGAATCTGAGAGCCATTATTGTACAGAAGCTCATTCCACTGAAAGAGGGAAAAGGTCGAATTGCAGCGCAGGAAATCATGATCCGTAACGCCGTTATCAAGCATTACATTCTTGACCCTGATCGCTGGCGAGAAATTCCAAAAGCCATGGAGGAAGGTATCAATCTTTACGGCAGTCAATCCTTTGACCAGCATTTACAAAAACTTGTTGAAAGAGATGTTATCACCTATGAAGAAGGCTACGCCGCCGCAACATTTCAGGAAGACTTTGCCATGCGTCTGGGGCGTGAGCCTTAATTCTTTTTGTATAGCCACGCAAGTGCTTGATAGCGTTTGCGTGGCTTTTTGCTTTACCCTTACTGATCCAGCTTAAGCTTTCCCAAGGCTCGCAACAGGCCTTCTGCTTTATGTTCAGTCTCACTTTTCTCATGCTGAGGATTTGAATCGGCGACAATGCCGGCACCAGCTGCCCAATGCAGCTTTTCTTCATGATGCCAGAATGTACGGATCAGAATATTCATGTCTGCTTCACCGTTCCAGGCCACATAACCAACACCTCCGGTGTACGGACCTCGCGCTTGTGCTTCAAGCTCATGAATGATCTCCATACAACGAATCTTCGGACAACCGGTAATGGTTCCTCCCGGAAACATCGCCTTAAAAACATCCACCACATCACAATCGTCGCGCAGGATTCCGCGCACATTTGAAACAATATGCTGCACTGTTGCATAGGCTTCGATGCTCATAAACTCATCCACCTCAACGCTGCCGGGCTTGCACACACGTCCAAGATCATTGCGCTCAAGATCGACCAGCATAAGGTGCTCGGCCCTTTCTTTATCCGATAACAACAACTCTTCACGCAATTCATCGTCTCCGGCCTGATGCTTGCTTCGCTTGCGAGTTCCGGCAATGGGACGAGTTTCAACCACTCGCTGCTGATTGATACGAAACAGCCGTTCCGGAGAGGCAGAAATAATAGTCAGAGCGTCCGCTTTAAGAAAACAGGAAAAGGGGGCGGAGTTGACTGAACGTAATGATTTGTAAATCGCTAAAAGATGGTGCTCTTGACAAGGCATCTGCCAAAGCCGGGCAATATTGGCCTGGAACACATCACCAGCTTCAATATATTGAATTACCTTTGGCACCATCCGACGATAATCAGTGTGAGTCCGTTCTGTGATCTGCGACTCTACCCATGCAGGCATCGAGACACATGGAAACGACGCGTCACAAGTCTGACCTGCCTGCTTAAGCATAAGCTCAAGTTCGTCCAGTTCAGCTTCGCTGCGGATGGATGCCATAAACACACAGCGTTTCTCAGCATCAAAGCAAAGACTCCAGACAGGTTGATGTAACCAGATCAGCCCTTCCGGCGTTTGGGTAAGTGGCTCAGGAAGCGTTTCCAGAGCAATGGATGCTTCATAAGCAGCATAGAAGAGCAGACGAATAGCCGGCGAATCGGAATCAACGGCCTTAAGTGCATGCTTCCATTGTTGAAAAAAAACTTCCTCATCTTCATTCTGCCTTAGCCACTGCCCATGACCATCCAAGGACGCAACAAATTTCCTGCCGGCACCACTGGGGTCTTCCATAATCACAGCACACCGATCCGCACAGGATTCGAAAAAAACATACGCATCGACTGACAAGCAGACGATGCGCGTGAACAATGAAGTATTAAATGAGGATATAAATGATGAAGAGTTAACGGAACTTTTTGAGCACAACTGAGGCATTTGTTCCACCAAATCCAAATGAATTGGATATTGCCACCTCTATATTCGCATCCCGGGCTGTGTGTGGAACATAGTCCAAATCACATTCAGGATCGGGTTGATCAAGATTGATCGTTGGCGGAACCACGCCATGCTGGATGGCCAGAGCAGAAAATACTGCCTCGATACCACCCGCAGCACCCAGCAAATGACCTGTCATCGACTTTGTCGAAGAAACCATCAACTTCTTCGCATGCTCGCCGAATACAGCTTTCATACCCTGAGTTTCACAAATATCTCCAGCCGGTGTAGATGTACCGTGTGCGTTGATATAAGTGACATCAGCCGGATTCAATTGAGCACGTTGCAGGGCAGCCCTCATACATCTGGCACCGCCTTCACCGCCAACAGAAGGGGCTGTAATATGGTAGGCATCACCCGACATACCGTAACCCACTACTTCAGCAATAATCACGGCACCACGGGCTTTGGCTGATTCCAGTGATTCGAGCATCATAACACCGGCACCCTCACCCATGACAAAACCATCACGACCTAAATCCCAGGGACGTGATGCCCTTTCCGGATCATCATTACGCGTAGAAAGAGCCTTGGCAGAACTGAAACCACCTACTGACAACTCACAGATCACAGCTTCTGAGCCACCAGCCAGCATGGCATCTGCTGCTCCGCGTGCGATAATTTCAAAAGCATCGCCGATCGCATGGGTACCTGTTGCACAAGCGGTAACCGTGGCTGAATTCGGACCCTTGGCACCCGTCATCATAGACACCCAGCCGGATGTCATATTGATAATGGATTGAGGAATAAAAAAGGGTGAAATCTTGCGCGCGCCACCGGCTTCATAAGCCCGCATGGTACGTTCAATCATAGGTAGTCCGCCAATACCGGAACCTACTATTACACCAACCCTTTCGGCATTTTCTTCTGTGATTTCCAGCCCGGACTGAGCTAACGCCATCAACGATGCAGCAATGCCAAAATGAGTGAAAGTATCCATCTTACGCGCATCTTTTCGGTTGATGAACGCGTCGACTTCGAAATCGTCCACTTCACCGGCAATCGTACAAGCCATGCCTGTAGCAACGGCATCGAAATGAGTAATCCTTCCGATTCCCGATTTGCCATTGATAATGTTATTCCACGATTTTTCTGTTCCCGTACCTACGGGCGTGACAAGACCTACGCCTGTCACAACAACGCGTTGTGTCATGAGCTTACCTTGTGGTTGGAGTTTATTTATTCAGCTTTAGCTGCGATATAATCGATGGCGTTCTGAACGCTTTGAATTTTCTCGGCATCATCATCCGGAATTTCCACACCGAATTCTTCTTCAAAAGCCATTACGAGTTCAACGGTATCCAAAGAATCCGCACCCAGATCATCAACAAATGAAGAATCGGAATTGATTTCGCTTTCATCAACATTCAGCTGATCAGCTACAATTTTAATAATTTTTGATTCAATTTCTGCAGACATATATGTCCTCCCTTTTGAAATTAGGATTGGCTTCTAACCATCATACATGATGGTGTCAAGAATAACCCATTTTCTAAACTAACTATACGTAAAGACCGCCATTTACATGCAGCACCTGACCGGTCACATAAGACCCTGAGTCTAATGCCAAATACAGCACGGCAGAAGCAATATCTTCGGCGGTGCCCAGGCGACCCAGTGGAATTTGAGACGACAGTGCATCTTTAGCCTTATCACCAAGCTCCTGTGTCATATCTGTATCAATAAAACCAGGCGCCACCGCATTTACTGTAATATTCCTTGAACCCACTTCCTTCGCCAGCGAACGGGTCATTGCATCAATACCACCCTTAGCTGCGCAATAGTTGATCTGACCGGGATTACCGGAAGATGCAACCACAGATGAAATATTAATAATTCGACCAAAACGGGCTTTCATCATCGGTTTCAATACAGCTTGCGAGGTATAAAATACGGAACTAAGATTTGTTTCAATAACACTGCTCCATTCCTCAGGCTTCATACGCATGGAAAGATTATCACGCGTAATGCCGGCATTATTGACCAGCACATCAATACGTGCGAAATGCGCCAGAGTATCTGCAATAAATCGCTGAACTTCACTCTGCTGACTAACGTTCACCACCTGCTGAAAAACCTCCGCACCATGCGCCGACAATGCGTCAGCAGCTTGCTTTAAAGTCGCTTCACGCGTCGCACAAATAGCCAGATTGAATCCTGCTTTGGCCAGAACTTCAGCAATAGCAAAACCAATTCCACGGCTTGCACCGGTTACAATGGCAACTCTTTTATCAGTCATGATTTCCTCCTGCATAATCAGCCAGATCCCGAATAGATGCTTCCATCAAATCTCTTGTCAGTGGCGAATGTACATTAAATTGGCGGTCAATCCGGCGAACGAGTCCGGCAAGCACCTTTCCCGGTCCCATTTCAATCACCTGATAATGACCCTGTTCAGCAATACTCGTTACAATCTCAGTCCAGCGTACCGGCTGAACCAGTTGCTCAACCAGAGCAGCCCGAATTTCATCCGCCGAATCAAGCGCCGCAGCGCGGGCATTGCTCCAAACAGGAAAAAGAGGAGAGCTAACAGGAATATCAACCAACTTCTGCCGCATTGCATCCGCAGCAGCCTGCATCAAAGGTGTATGTGAAGGTGCACTGACAGCCAATGGCAAGGCGCGTTTAGCACCAGCTTCTCTGGCTTTATCCATAGCGATATCAACCGCACCTGCATGACCAGCAATCACCAGTTGTCCCGGGCAATTGAAATTAGCCGGCCAAACCTGCCCGGTTTCGGTCGATACGGATGCGCATATTTCACTCATTATCGCATCATCAAGCCCGATGATTGCAGCCATTTTTCCAACTCCCGCCGGCACGGCCTTACTCATGACCTGACCACGAAAAGCCACCAGAGAAAGTGCATCAGAAAATGCCAGTGAACCAGCGGCCACAAGGGCAGAATATTCACCCAGACTGTGTCCGGCAACCTGTGCAGGTGTAGCGCCACCCAATTCATTCCACAAACGCAACATAGCGGTCGAGGCTGTTAACAATGCCGGTTGGGTAAATTCTGTCTGATCCAGCTTCCCATCCACATCGTCAAGCACCAGCTTCACCATATCATAGCCAAGCACATCCGATGCTTCAGCAAAGCTTTGTTGCACTACAGGCTCAGCTGCCAGCATATCAGCCAGCATGCCTTTAGATTGAGAACCCTGACCGGGAAATAAAAATACTGGACTCATACATTCTCCATGCAAAAAGTAACCGGGATATTGGACAGTTCAGAAAAGATGAAAAATTCGAAGAAGACTTTATTTCGACCAGCGAACCAAATTCGCACCCCAGGCAAAGCCTCCGGCGAAAGCTTCCAGAAGAAGCAGTTGTCCCGTCTCAAAGCGACCATCTCTGTACGCTTTATTCAGAGCCAGCGGAACACTGGCTGATGATGTGTTGGCGTGCTGATCGACTGTTACAATAACCTTATTCATATCAGCACCCAGCTTTTTAGCTGTCGCCTGCAGAATTCGAATATTGGCCTGATGCGGTACCAGCCAGTCAACTTCATCGGCAGAGATTGAACATTGCGCTAAAATTTCATGCACAACCTCGCCCAGCTTGCTGACCGCCATACGGAAGACTTCATTGCCTTTCATCTCAATAGCGGCCACGCCGGCAGCGTCAATTCCCATATCCATCATCGAATCATCGGGGCTGGCTCCCGGATAAGGATGTTGTGCTTTCAGCAAATGCCGATAACTACCATCGCAATGCAGGACTGATCCCAGCACACCACCTTCTTTGTCAGATACCTCAAGCACTACAGCGCCCGCACCATCGCCAAACAAGACGCATGTACCACGATCTTTCCAATCGACAATCCGGGTCATCGATTCAGCACCAATCAACAGAACCCGTTTAAACATGCCCGCACGCATCATACCGTCCATTTGCGCCAATCCGTACACAAAACCGGAACAAACGGCCTGTATATCCCAGGCAGGAAAGCCGACACCACCAAGCTTGTATTGCACCACACTGGCCGTTGAAGGAAACACCATATCCGGTGTTGTTGTAGCCACGACCAGCGCATCTATATCATTAATTGTAAGTCCGGCATCTTCCAGCGCCTGACGGGCTGCTGCTGTCGCTAAATCAGAGGTTTTCTGATCTTTGGCAATTATATGCCGCTGTTTGATACCGGTTCGTTCCTGTATCCAGGCATCTGAGGTGTCGACCCGTTTCGACAGCTCCTCGTTGCTCATAATACGGTCCGGTAAATATGCACCCAGACCAATGATATGGGTATGTAAGGATTTATGCATAGTCTTCATCACCCTGAATCTCATCGGTTCTTGATTCGTCAATCCGATCAAGTGTTTCGATAATTCTTGCTGTCAGATCCGCTTCAACTTCGCGTCTGGCCACATCGATAGCACAGGCAAAAGCATATGCATCTGCCGACCCATGGCTTTTAACAACGATTCCGTTCAGGCCCAACAATGGCGCACCGTTATGCTCACTCGGGTTCATCGCATCTTTAACGCGTGTCAGAGCATTTCTCGCCATCAAAGCGCCCATTTTTGCCACCACAGAAGAAGAAAGCTCTTTCTTGACGGTGCTCAAAATGAGCTTGGCCACACCTTCCACCGATTTCAGTGCAACATTACCCACAAAGCCATCGCACACCACTACATCCACATTGCCGTTGAACAGGTCAGTTCCTTCCACATTGCCGACAAAATTCAATTCAGATTCTTTAAGTCGGGCGTGCGCGGCTTTGACAACATCCGTGCCCTTAATGTCCTCTGAACCGATATTTAACAAACCGACACGTGGTGATTTCACACCTTCGGCCAGTTGCATGTAGCAGGAACCCATCACCGCAAATTGCACCAGATGATCCGAGGTACAATCAACGTTAGCGCCAATATCGAGGAAGAATGTTCCACATCCAGATGATTGATTCGGCATCAATGAAGCCAGAGCCGGCCTGTCAATGCCCGGCAATGTTTTCAGAATCAGCTTGGGCACAGCCATCAGCGCACCGGTATTACCCGCACTGACCAGCGCATCCCAGTCACCATCGCGAATCGCTCTGGCTCCAACATGCATCGATGACTGCTTTTTACGACGAAGCGCCACTGCCGGAGATTCACACATAGTGATAAACTCAGCAGCCTCAACCAGCGACACCTTTTCCAGCAAACCGCGTTGTTCAAGACCCGGCCGTATGATATCAGGCATACCCACCACGCCAAATGTCGTATGGGTATGTTTTGCTGAAGATAGCGCTAATTTCAAAGCATCCAGCACCATGTCCGGGGCATCATCGCCGCCATGGCCATCCACCAGAATCCGGACAGGACGTGTCATCGAATCAGCCATTAAACCTTAGCAGCCAAAACCTCTTGACCTTTGTACTGACCACAATTTGCACACGCATGATGCGGACGCATCATTTCGCCACACTCAGGACATACACTCATGCCTGCAACGGTGATACCATCATGGGCACGACGCATATTGCGCTTTGATTTACTCGTCTTACGTTTTGGAACTGCCATGTTATACTCCTCAAACAACTCAAGCTGATCAGTATTTTCAGCTTAACTATCAAAATTTAATTTTTTCAAAGCGGCAAAAGGATGATCCATATCATCTTTTTGGCAACTACATTCTGAAACATTCAGATTTTCACCACAATCAGCACACATACCCCGACAAGTTTCGGAACAGCGCGCTACCGGACTCATCGCCAGCCACACTTCTTCTTTCAATGTGTCCAGCAACGAAATAGTGGCAGATGACGCAAGCAATTCGATGCTACTACCCTCATCATCCATTTCCGGCCTTTCAATCAAGCTGTATTGCCGCTCAACATCCTCAACTAAAAGCTCTTCATAAGCAGACATACATCGGTCACAGCGACGGTGTACATAAGCTTCCAGATGAGCTTTAAGCAAAAAGCATTCTCCACAACGCTCAATTGAGCCCTGCCAGTGAGCAGGACGACTGGCACTGTCGATGCCTTTCACACCATCCGGCCCATCAGCCTGAATGTCCGGCAATGACACAACGGTATCCCAGCTGAACCCACTTCTGGGAACTTCATTCAGATCGACGTGCATCATGTGTATTTTAGGGTTATGCTCTGTTTTCATAGGTTAAAATGGTGCCGCATTATCGTAAGCTGTCACGCAGGGTCAAGACAAATCATCACTTATTCACACCGAATCGATTGATTCGGTTTCACATCAGAACAGAATTTCTCTTTGTTGCAGGTAAGCAATCACCTGATCAACACAGACATGCAAATCTCCATGGCCGGTATTAACGCGAATTTCCGGATTTTCCGGCGCCTCATACGGGGAAGAGATACCGGTAAATGCCGGAATTTCTCCGGCCCGCGCACGCTTGTATAAGCCTTTTACATCTCTGGATTCGCACACATCAAGCGGTGTATCACAATAAATTTCAATAAAATCGTTACCGAGAATATGCCGCACACGATCACGATCGGCTCTGAATGGTGAAATGAACGCTGTCAGCGTCAGCAATCCAGCCTGCACAAACAGTCCGGCAACCTCACCGACGCGGCGAATATTCTCAACTCTGTCTTCATCGGAGAAATTAAGATCAGCACAAAGACCATGGCGCACGTTGTCGCCATCAATGACAAATGTCCGCGCATCCATTTGATGCAAGCGCTCTTCAACCGCATGCGCCAAAGTGGACTTACCCGCTCCCGACAAACCGGTAAACCAGAGCACACAACCCTTATGGCCATTCATTTGCTCACGCATTTCGCGACTCACCTGCGCCTCATGCCACACCACATTAGTACTTTTATTGTCATTTGAAGTCATGTTATCCCCGTCCATTTTCTAATGCCTTATTCTTTTTTCCATGTCGTACCGTTTGCCCCGTCTTCGAGAATGATACCCTCTGCGGCCAACAAATCCCGAACTTCATCAGCTCTGGCAAAATCCCTGCTCTTTCTTGCTGCATTGCGTTCGACAATCAAGCCCTCGATACGAGCTGCATCCAGATCAACAGGTCTGAACCAGGCATCAGCCGAACTCTGCAGAATACCCAGCAGAGAACACATCGCACGAAACGCTGCGACCATATCATCGACAGGACAGGCTGCATCCATAGCCTTATTGATATTCCGACCCAGTTCGTACACGGCAGCCAACGCTTCCGGCGTATTAAAATCATCATTCATCGCTTTGACAAAGGCGAGTGGCAATTCAACATCCACATGCTCTACAGCATCGATTCGCTGCTTAATCTCATACAATCGATCCAGCCCGACTCTGGCTACATCCAGAGCCTGATCAGAAAAATCCAGTGGCGAACGGTAATGGGTGGAAAGCACAAACATCCGCAGCACTTCCGGGTGGCAGCTTTTCAATACTTCACGAATAGTAAAAAAATTACCCAGTGACTTGGACATCTTTTCTTCGTTGATGTTGACAAACCCGTTGTGCAACCAGTACCGGGCAAAGCCGCCGCCATTGGCGGCACGAGCCTGCGCGATTTCATTTTCATGATGCGGGAATTTTAAATCCATGCCGCCACCATGGATATCAAAGGTTTCACCCAGATGCGAACAACTCATCGCCGAACATTCAATATGCCAGCCCGGTCGGCCCTGCCCCCAAGGCGAATCCCAGGCTGGTTCACCGGGCTTGGCCATTTTCCACAGCACAAAATCAAGCGGATCCTCTTTACTTTCATCCACTTCAATGCGCGAGCCTGATTCCAGCTCTTCAATGCGCTTACCGGAAAGCTGACCGTAGCCTTCAAACTTGCGCACACTGTACAAGACATCGCCAGTTCTGGAGACATAAGCCATGCCCTTGTCGACCAGCTGCCCGATCATCGTGATCATGCCCTGCATATGCAAGGTCGCACGCGGCTCATGCAGCGGCCGCAGGCAAGCCAGCGCATCCATATCCTCATGAAACGCCTGAATCATCGACTCGGTCAGCTGCGACGTTGAAATACCGGACTCATTGGCCCGACGGATAATTTTATCGTCAACATCGGTAAAATTTCGCACGTAATTAACAACGTAGCCGCTTTGTTGCAGCCAGCGATACACGATATCGAAAACAATCGTGGAGCGGGCGTGACCCACATGACATAAGTCATAGACAGTTACACCACAGACATACATACCCACATGACCTGCTTGCAACGGTACAAACGGCTCTTTCTGCCGACTGAGTGAGTTATAGACGACAAGACTCATGCAAGCGACTCCTGCAGCTGGTGGATTCTTTCCTTTACACCATCGCGACCAAGAAACTGAACCACGGCCGACATTTCCGGCCCGTGCAACGTGCCGGTCAGCGCTGCCCTGAGTGGCATAAACAGCTCTTTACCCTTACAGCCGGTTTGCTCTTTGATACTCTGTGACCAATTGCGCCAATCCAGTTTCCCGCTTGATTCAAGACAGGCTTCTGCTGCACTAAAAAAATCTGCTCCTGCGGCCTGAATTGCACTGCATACTTCATCTTCGAGCGGAGCTGACACATCCAGCAATCGCTGAAAGGCTCTGGCATCTTCGATACGCTCCATATTACCGGCAATCAATGCTGAAAATTCCTGCAAGCGCTTATCATCTTCACCCTCAAACATGGGCACCAACATGGCAGTTAATGTGGCAATATCAAGCTTGTGCAGCAAGCGTGTGTGCCAGCGCCACATCTCATCATCTGACCATTTTACCGCACTGGTCGAGACCTGGTCAGCTCGAAAGACTTTCGCCAGCGCATCCAGCCCGGCTACATCATCCGGCAAATTCGGATGCCCAAGCCGGGCCATGCTCTGAATCAGCGCCTCCGGCAATAAGCCGGAACGATTTAACTCGACCACGCTATGACTACCCGTGCGCTTGGATAATTTCGCACCATCAGCCCCCAGCAGTAAGCCGTGATGCAAATAGGCCGGAACATTCAGAGCCAGTTGCTGCAACATCCAGACCTGATAGGCAGAATTAGTCAGGTGATCATCGCCACGCATGGCGTGGGTAATGCCATCGAGCGCATCATCGATGGCATTGGGAAGCAGAAATGTAAAGCTGCCATCGGAGCGCACCACCACCGGATCATCCAGATCACGACGGACAAAAAGAACATCCCCGCGCAGAATATCAGACACCACAACATCACCCTGCTCAGCATGCACAGCCAAACGCCAGACGAAAGACTCTGACTGACTACGACTATCACTTTCGGCTTTAGTCAGACTGCGGCAACGTCCGGCATATCGGGGAGGCAAACCACGTGAAGTAGCCAGCTTCCGATCGATGGACAATTGACTCTCGCTACAAAAGCAACGGTAAGCAGATCCCTGTTCGGCTAAATCATTCAATACCTTGCGGTGAGACGGAGCATGCGCCGACTGGAATAATGCCTCACCATCCCAGTTCAATCCCAACCACTGTAAATCCTGCTTAATACTATCGACGAAAACCTGCTGAGAGCGATCCTGATCGGTATCTTCAAAACGCAACAAAAAGCGTCCACCATGCTGACGTGCATACAGCCAGTTCAGCAGTGCAGTTCGAACATTGCCCAAATGCATTTCACCCGTGGGCGATGGCGCAAAACGCGTCACAATATTAGTCATTAACCTTACCTTCCTCGGATCTTTCCTCTGGCATAATCACCATATATTCATCGGGATAAACATACCCCAGCTCCCGATGCACCAATTCTTCCAATGCCTTGGGGTCATTGCGGAACAGTAAAATCTGGGAGGCCAGCTTTTCCTGTCTGGCATGAAGCGTCGCCAGCTCTTGCTGCAGCGCCTCAAGTTCTTGCTGCTCCTGATAAAACACGCGATAGCCATGCTCAGAAAACACCAGTTGATAACTCATCCACATCAAAATCAGAAACGCCAGCCCCCGAAAGAGCCAGCGTCCAATTGATCGTGTTGCATCGATGCCAGACAGTCGCTAAACCTATCCCGCCGTAATCAACCTAGGCATACTTAAAGGCTGAACGACCCGCATAACGTGCCTTTGAACCAAGCTCTTCTTCAATACGCAGCAACTGATTGTACTTGGCCATACGGTCCGAACGTGATGCAGAACCGGTTTTGATCTGGCCTGTTGCAAGTGCTACGGCAAGATCGGCAATCGTGGCATCTTCAGTTTCACCCGAACGGTGACTCATCATGCAACGGTAACCGGCATCGTGCGCCATCGTCACTGCTGCAATAGTTTCGCTCAGTGTTCCGATCTGATTTACCTTCACCAGCAACGCATTAGCGATACCTTTATCAATACCTTCTTTGAGAATAGCAGGATTGGTTACAAACAGATCATCACCAACCAGCTGTACCCGATCACCGATACGATCTGTCAACAATTTCCAGCCATCCCAGTCACCTTCATCCAGACCATCTTCAATAGAGACGATAGGATATTGGCGGCAAAGTGATTCAATCAAATCAACCATACCAGCCGAATCAAGCTTGCGGCCACCTTCACCGGCCAGCACATAACTGCCATCGCGATAGAACTCTGATGCCGCCATATCCGAACAGATCACCACATCATCGCCTGCTTTCAGGCCAGCCAGAGCAATCGCTTCAAGGATCACCGTGATACCTTCTTCATTGGAGCCCAGGTTCGGTGCAAATCCACCCTCATCACCAACAGCCGTCACATGACCGCCCTTCTTCAAAACAGATTTCAGCGCATGGAACACTTCTGCGCCCATATCCATAGCTTCAGTAAAACTAGCCGCGCCCGCCGGTGCAATCATGTATTCCTGAAAATCGATACTGTTATCCGCATGCGAGCCACCATTGATCACATTCATACATGGCACTGGCAGCAGATTGGCATCCTCACCACCCAGATAACGGAACAGAGAGACGCCATTTTCCAGTGCCTGCGCCTTGGCCACAGCCATCGACACACCAAGAATGGCATTGGCACCCAAACGACCCTTATTGTGCGTGCCATCCAGATCGATCAGTTTACTATCCAGTGTCTGTTGATCTGCCGCATCCATTCCGGCAACAGCCGCTGCGATTTCGCTGTTGACGTTAGCAACAGCTTTTCTGACACCTTTACCGCCCAGACGAGCGTCACCATCGCGCAATTCAACCGCTTCACGCGAACCGGTTGATGCACCACTTGGCACAGCTGCACGCGCAAAAGCGCCGGAGGCAAGCGTCACATCCACTTCAACGGTGGGGTTTCCACGCGAATCAAAAATTTCTCTTCCATGTACTTTTACAATTTCACTCACTTCAAAATCTCCTTGTCGGCCTGATCGCCAACATCTTTTATCAAATTAGTTTTTTAACTGCGAAGACTGTATCTATTAATCTATCTGACTGTCCTCAGCTGTTATTGCTCTTTTACGATTGAGTCCATCCGTTTCAACACCCTCAATAAGGCTTCCAGATCACTTAAGGCCAGAGAATTCGGGCCATCGGACATCGCCTGATCCGGCTCGGGATGTACTTCCATAAACACTGATGCCACACCGGTCGCCACAGCAGCTCGCGCAAGACCGGGCACAAACTCACGGTTACCGCCTGTCGCACCACCAAGACCACCCGGTTGCTGCACAGAATGTGTCGCATCAAACACAATCGGCGCACCGAACTCGCGCATCACCATCAGGGAACGCATATCCGATACCAGATTATTATAACCGAAACTCGCACCGCGCTCACACAACATGATATTGTGATTACCCGTTGCCAAAGCCTTATCCAACACATGCCGCATATCCCATGGTGCAAGAAACTGACCTTTCTTGATATTCACAGCTTTACCGGTTGCTGCTACACGCTGAATAAAATCAGTTTGCCGACATAAAAAAGCAGGTGTTTGTAATACATCAACCACTTCAGCCACCGCTTCAGCCTGCTCCGGGGTATGTACATCGGTAATCACCGGCACACCCACTTCTTCTTTAACGCGCTGAAGAATCTTCAGACCAGCCTCAAGGCCGGGACCACGAAAACCATTCACAGATGTGCGATTTGCTTTATCAAAACTGGCTTTAAAAATCAGCGGCACAGCACAACGCTCAGCAATTTGGCGAATAGATTCGGCGAGTTTCAGCGTAAAATCTTCTGACTCAATGACACATGGACCCGCAAACAATACAAAGGGTTGGTCGTTACCTATACGGATATCGTCAATAACGACATCACCGGGCATCAGGATTTCTCCGTACGACTTTTACTGGCCTCGACAAATGCAGAAAACAATGGATGTGGTGCATACGGACGGGATAAAAATTCCGGATGAAACTGACATGCGACAAACCACGGATGATCCCGCATCTCAATAATTTCAACCAGCGAGTTATCCGGCAATGTTCCGGAAACCACCAAACCGGCCTGCTCCAGTTGTTCACGATACGTGTTATTAAATTCGTAACGGTGACGATGACGTTCACGAATCTCAACCTGAGCATAAGCCTCCGCAGCTTTGGTGCCTTCAATCAAGCGACAGGGATAACCACCCAGCCGCATCGTTCCACCAAGGTCGGAATTAGACGAGCGCTGCACGCGAGCCCCTTCCTGCTCCCACTGCGTCATCAGAGCAATCACCGGATGTTCCGGGCGTTCATCAAACTCACTGCTGCTGGCGCACTCAAGACCAGCCACATTACGGGCGAATTCAACCACGGCCAGTTGCATACCCAGACAAATACCCAGGAATGGTACTTTTTTCTCACGCGCGTACTGAATAGCCAGCATTTTACCTTCTGTACCACGCTGACCAAAGCCACCCGGCACCAGAATACCGTCAACATCATGCAATACTTCAGTGCCATTTTTCTCCAGCACTTCTGCATCAATAAATACAATTTTGACACGCACATCGTTGGCCATACCGCCATGAATCAGTGCTTCATTGACAGATTTATAGGCATCGGTCAATTCGATATACTTACCCACCATCGCGATTCGGATAACCTTTTCAGGCTCACGAATTTTCCGGCAAATATCTTCCCACAAAGTCAGATCAGGTTCGACATTCGGCAAATCAAGCAGTTCAAGCACAATCGAGCCCAAACCACCCTCACGCAATTTCAATGGCACGCCATAAATCGTGTCCACATCCGGCGCTTCGATCACGGCTTTCTTTTCAACATTACAAAACAGGGCAATTTTATCTTTCTGCGACTGGGGAATGGATTTCTCACTACGACACAAAAGAACATCCGGCTGAATGCCGATTTCTCTCAGCTTTTGAACCGAATGCTGTGTTGGCTTGGATTTAATTTCACCCGCCGAAGTAATATACGGCACCAGCGTCAGATGCACAAAGCAGGTATTATTCTTACCCAGATCAAAGCGCAACTGGCGAATGGCTTCAAGGAATGGTAAGGATTCAATATCGCCGACGGTTCCGCCAATCTCAATCAGCGCGACATCCACTTCTTCCGAACGAAGTGATAACACAGCATCTTTAATGGCATCGGTAATATGTGGAATCACCTGCACAGTTGCGCCGAGATAATCACCACGACGCTCACGCCGAATCACCGACTCATAGATGCGCCCGGTGGTAAAATTAGACCGCCTGGACATGGTTGCATGTGTAAATCGCTCATAATGCCCCAGATCAAGATCGGTCTCAGCGCCATCATCAGTCACATAAACTTCACCATGCTGAAAAGGGCTCATCGTACCGGGATCCACATTGATATACGGATCGAGCTTCTGCATAGTCACATGGAGACCACGCGCCTCAAATAAGGCTGCCAGGCTTGCCGCAGCAATACCTTTACCCAGCGAGGACACTACCCCACCGGTTACAAAAACGAATTTAGTTGGTTGTTTTTTCACGGCCGCGAAAGTTACCAGAACATCTCATGGCTTGCTACAAAATACGTATATTTTACTATCCATCATCAGGGTCATATTCCTGCTTGGTCTAATGGACAGTTCGCTTGTCACAATTTATCTTTGCAGGTTTTATTATCTGTGAACTATCGACCACTGTTAAATAGCTGCGGGAAAAGACCTGCTGATCAACATCGTGTTATGCTTTGTTTTTTTACATCCCTGCTGTCATTCATGCCTTGATACTGGTCACCAAATAAAATCCCAAGCGGAGAAATATCCCATGAGCTCAACCAAGAAAATCACCATCACCGGACTTTCCATCTTATTGTTAACCATGTTTTCGGCATGCTCTGCTGAAGTGGGTAGTGAGCAATGGTGCGCAGACATGAAGGCAAAACCAAAAGGCGACTGGACGAGCAACGAAGCGGCCGATTACGCCAAACACTGTATTTTTTAAACATTCCTGTTTTCGCTCCGCCGATTCATCGCTGCCAGTTATATGTCCGGCAGATTGTTCGCGACATCCTGAACGCTTGCACTTTCAGTCAACAGCCTGACGATTTCCGGCATTGGCTCGGCGTGAATTCCCGGCACATCCATTTCGCCTGACGTAACAAACGGAAAGGCCAGCTTCTCTACGGGCGGACAAAATCCGGCGCTGACGCCATCTTTATTGCCTCTGGCATCGATTCGGTACCAGCCATATTGCGCCAGCCAGACCGCATTAAGCCCGTGCAGACAAAACGGTGGCTTGTCGCCAGTTATCGTCAACCGCTGATAACACAAGCCTGCCGGAATCGCATTGACTCTGAGTAAAGCTGCAAGCAAATGACTCTTGGCATAGCAGTAACCCGTACCGTATTTCAACACATCCGAGGCTGCACAGGTCACAGGATTCATCTGAAAGTCCCAGCTATGTTTGATCTGATCACGCACAAACTCAAAACATGCTTTGGCAATTTCTTCCGCTCCTTCTTTTCTTTCACTTAGCTTTTTCGCCATGGAAAGCACATCCGGCTGCTGCCAATCGATGAAGCGACTCGACGCAAGGTAAACGTTCATGCGCATTCCCCTTTTACCGCATGCTTTTCAATGACACTGGCAAATGCCTGTTCCAGCATGCTTAAGAAGTGTTCAATGTCACTCTTCTGAACATTTAATGCTGGCATGAACCTTAAGGTATGTGCTCTGGGCGCATTAACCAGAGCACCCAGACTAAACATTTGATCCACCACCTCAGCCGCTGCAATCGCTGCGCAATCCAGCGCAAGCAAAAGCCCGCAGCCTCTGACCTCACCCAGACCGTACCTGGCGGACAGTGTTTGCAGACCCTCAGCCAGCATCGCGCCCTTTGCCTTGACCTGCTCCGGAAAGCCGGGCGCGACAAGCGCATTTAATATGGCAAAGCCAGCGGCTGTCATCAGAGGATTTCCATTGAATGTTCCGCCCTGATCACCGGGCTCAAAACAGGCAAACTCTTTTTTAATCAGCATCGCACCCAACGGCACACCGCCACCCAGACCTTTACCCAACGTCATAACATCCGGCTGTACGCCACTCTGCTCATAGGCAAACAAGGTGCCTGTCCGCCCCATGCCGGTTTGAACCTCATCAAAGATCAGTAACACACCATGCTCATCAGCCAATTCTCTAACGCCTTGCAAATAAGCATGACTGGCCGGATGTACACCTGATTCCCCCTGAATCGGTTCCAGCATGATAGCAACCGTGTTGTTGTTAATGGCTGCCCGCATGGCATCGATATCATTCTGTGGCACTTTGACAAAGCCGGATACTTTCGGCGCATAAAGACTCTCCCACTCCGCTTTGCCGGATGCCGACATGGTGGCCAGCGTTCTGCCATGGAAGCCGTTTTGCAGGGTGATCATTTCATAGGCACCCTGCTTGTGCACAGATCCCCACTTGCGGGCAAGTTTGATGGCGCCCTCATTGGCTTCGGCTCCGCTATTGGTAAAAAAAACCTGATCGAAACAACTATGCGCAACCAGTGCATCAGACAACTGCAGCATCGGCGCATTGAAGAAACCCGGTCCGGCATGAATCAATTCAGAGGCCTGTCTGGTGATGGCTTCAAGCAGAATATCCGGCGAATGCCCGAGGCAATTGACCGCCCAGCCCTGCACAAAATCAAGGTAAGCTTTACCCGTATTATCCCAAAGCCACGAGCCTTTACCTTTGACAAAGGTTATCTCGGGCCGTTTGGCCACGACCATCACGGCCGGATGCGGGTTGATATAGTCCCCCCAATTATTCCTCACATTGTTCAGATTGTTTTTCATATTGTTCTCCACTGTTTTTTTACTTTGAATTCAGCATATAAAAAAAGGGCCACAGACATTGTCTGTGACCCTTCAGAAATTCGTGTCAGAACCGGTTAGGATTATAACCTGTAAGCTGACTTTTCCTCTGTTGCACAGACAGAAAGAGTGCGCGCACGTCGCACAGCAACGGCAGCACAGAGCGTACGAACGCTGATTTGGAGTTCTGTCTGAACAAAATTCATGCGCCAACGATTTCCTTTCAATCGTTGTCCGTCAAGACTTTTTCATACCCAGCACAAGTATTTCTCCGACAACGAACAAAGCCCCGACCATCTGCATCAGCGACACAGGTTCGTTTAACATCAGTGCAGCCTAAGCAATAGTCGCCACCGGCCCCAGAGCACCAATAATCGACGTGTTGCCAGCGCCGATTCGATGAATAGCCGCAGCCAGCAGGAATGCCGGGATCACCGTGGAAAACAGTGCCATAGCAAATCCATAAGCACACACCGACAATGGCTGCACCAGATCAGTGACATCACGAAGCAGGGCAAACTGAATCAATACAGCCATGCAGGAAACAATCATGGCGTATGCCGTAAAACGCCTTGCCCCAACCTTCGGAATAATCTCTCCACTGCCCACAAGAAATACCGAATAGGTCAATGTTGCACCGAAAATCAACAAAGAACCCAATATGGCATGCTCACCATCGAGTTGCAGATCGTGAAACATGGCAAGGGCGATTCCGATGTAGCTCAATATCAATGCGATAAATGCTTCTTTGTGGATACGTTTCCCCAAAAAACAGCGTAAGCGTCAAAGAAAGGGTTTAACGCTTCCACCTATGCCAATTTCAGCTTTTGAACATCAAAGTTATGTGGCAGCAGGGCCCGGCGTTCATCATCGGTGGTGCAGCGAGGCAGTTCCTCCAGCACAAATGTCAGCCATTCGTTCAGCGGCAGCTCATTGGCCTTGGCCGACTGCAGCAGCGAGTAGATCACAGCACTGGCCGTGGCACCGGATGCGGTGTTGCAAAACAACCAGTTCTTGCGGCCGATGACAAATGGCTTAATGGAACGCTCTGCGGCATTGTTGTCGATCTCAAGGCGACCGTCCTCCAGATATGCAACTAACCTCGACCACTCATTGCGGGTGTAGTTTATGGCCATGCCCAAGGCACTCTTGGGAACTACGTCATCCACATGCTGATCCAGCCATTGCTTGAATTTATCCAGTACTGGCTTCGCCTTTTCCAGGCGGATTGCCTTACGATCATCAAATGTAAAATACTCATCCTCTTCGGCGCGTATTTTTGCCAGTTTCTCCACCGCATAGAGTTGCTGAATCATGGCATGCGCTTCATGCGCCAGGCCACGCCGTTTAACAATCTTGCCCGCATCCACAAACTTGCGCCGTGCATGCGCCATACAGCCAATGCTTACGACATCATCGCGCGCACAAATCGCATGATAACCGCTATAACCATCGGTTTGCAGGTAGCCACGGAAAGACGGACCAAGCATATCGACTGGTACGGTCGACGCCCGGGTTGCCGCATAATGATAGAGAATGATCCGTTTTTCCGGCGGACCTCCCTGAAATAGCCACATATAGGACTTTTGACTGGCTGTACGGCCTTTTTCATGCAGCACCTGAACAGGCGTTTCATCAGCTTGAATATAATCGTAAGTCTGAAGCTCTTTCTGCATCAACACCCATAGGCAGAACAGCAACTCGCCGCTCTTTACCGTCCAACTCGACAGCAGCGCCCGTTTCAAATCGATACCCAGCCGTTTCCACTGCTGTTCCTGCCGATATAACGGGGTCGCATCAATAAACTTGGAGATCAGGACATGCGATAAGAGTGAAGCCGTCGCAATGCTTTTGGGAATGGCCTGAGGAGCTGGCTTTGCCTGTTTAGGGGCGCACTCGCATGTCTTGCAAGCATATTTAGGCCGCTCATGCACTTCAACCGCCATGGTAGCAGGGACAAACTTCAGCTTTTCGGTTCGATCCGCAGAACAGACCTGCATCAGCTGATGGCATTCATCGCATTGTTTATCTGCTTCGGGAATATCAAGCACAATCGTGACGCGCGGTAATGCTTCGGGAAGCTTACGCCGCCCTCCGCGCTTGTGCTCTTTAACGACAACCTTAACAGGCTCATCAACATAGGACTCTTGTGCAAGAACCGCTTCAGCCTCATCAAACAGATTCATCTGATTGGGGACATCAAGCCGGTCGGCGCTGGCACCAAACTTACGGCTCTTCAACTGGAGGATCATCTCTTTGAGTAAGGCGTTTTCCTGCTGTAATTCAGCAATGAAAAGCGACTGTTTTTGCACCGTAGATTGCAACGTTTCCATGTATAAACGCTGCCATAAAAGGCGGAAAAAGAAACCGTTTTCTGCCTATATAAGGGTGGAAAAATGCAGCTTCGGGTGGCCTTTTATGGCGCTGACATTCAGACCGGAAAGCAGCCACGACAGTTGATCAGAAGACAATTCGATGCGGTCGCTGGAGATATCGGCCGGTATATGAAACCGATGCTTCTCCAGTCGCTTATACCACAGGCAAAAACCATTACGCTCCCAGTAGAGGATTTTTATCTTATCACGATACCTGTTATAAAATACAAACATTTGCCCATTCAGCGGATTCAGCCCCAACTGATCGGCAACCAGAACCGACAGCCCGTTAATCGACTTGCGCATATCCACAGGTTCGGTGGCCAGGTGAACGG